>Ga0222713_10000814_pt1 | contig 35463 bp, 69 predicted proteins | sample C33_649DmetaG_FD_165061 | JGI IMG/M metagenome (GOLD analysis project Ga0222713, IMG submission 165061) | Estuarine water microbial communities from San Francisco Bay, California, United States - C33_649D | ecosystem: Environmental > Aquatic > Marine > Unclassified | place: USA: California... | reverse complement strand
AAGGCACAGCACTTTATACTGCAGCATTTACACCTCCAACCGAGCCACTAACAGCAGTATCCGGCACATCGTTATTAACTTGTCAGTCAAATAGATTTAGAGATAATTCTACAAATAATTTTGCTATTACTGTTACAGGCCAAACTGCAGTTAGAACATTTAATCCATTCAGAAGAAACCCAGGTAGTAGTTTATTCTTTGATGGATCAGGTGACTATTTACAAATTGCTTCAAGCACGCAAGAAGTTATAGGTGGCGCCAACGCAACTGTAGAATTTTGGATGTATCCTATACAAACAGATGGATATCGTAGAATAGTAACATCTACAAGTGGAGGCTTCGGTGGCGGCACATTCTGTATTAGATTTAGTGCCGGCAATTTTGCTGCGGGCGCACTTGGTGGCAACGGCATAACTGCAGCTATCCCTGCAGCAAATACTTGGACACACGTTGCTTGGGTTGGCAGTAACAACGGATCAACACAAACTCTGTATTTAAATGGCAATGTTGCTGGTACTTCAACTAGTTACAATTTAACAGAAGCAATTCAATTTGTTGGCGGATATTATACTTCGGGTCCGTCTGAATTCTTTTATGGATACCTCGATGATGTTCGAGTAACTAAGGGCAATGTTCGTTACACCGCAAACTTTACACCCTCAATTGGAATGCTACAGGTAAGATAAAATGACAGAACCAATTATAAACAATAAGCATACTGATCTTGGTTATTTTGGTAATATTTGGATACGACAAAATAGACTTGATAAAAAAGGTGAGGCGCAAGATGGGCATCGTCATTACTTTGACCATGTTACAATGCTTGTTAAAGGTAGTGTGTTGGTAAGTGTCGAGGGCGAAGAACCAAAAGAGTTTGTTGCTCCCACATTTATAGTAATTAAAAAAGAATTAAAACATCAAATTGTAGCTTTGGAAGACGATGTAATTTATTACTGTGTTTTTGCATTGCGAAATTTAGATGGTGAAGTAATAGAAGATATTTACGGCGAGCAGCATGATCCTAGATCTGCTAGAGGTTGCAGAGATAATTATTGGGAAAAACAATTAAAGCTTGACATATAAATAATATTAGAAAAACAAAAGGCATCTGTAAATGACCACGAGAATTAATCCAAGACTAATTAATCCTATTGCAAGTTCTGAAGGCAGTGTTGCTTCAGTTAATGCAAGTAATGTTAATTTTACATCATTGATTATTGATAACAGTACTACCGCTCCTACTGCAGGGCAGGGACTTATTTGGGACAGTGCTACCGGCAAATATACACCCGGCGGCGTAGTTACCAGCGGATTGTTTTCTGGCGCAGTTTCAAATGTTGCGGCATATACAGTAACAACATCTATGGCAAATGCTATAGTGTTTCCTTCTACCCCCGGTTTTAGTTATCTTGTAGATTCAATATTAGTTACAAATATGGATAATGCAGGGGCACTTAATGTTAACGTATCCAGTAACATTGTTACCGTAACTAATCAAGAAATAAATCACTGTAACGAGATACCTATTCCGTATAGATTATCTTTAGAGCTTTTAAAGAAGCCACAAGTCTTTAGACCAGGTGAAATTTTAAAATTAAAATGCGGCGGAACAACTAGTTTAAATGCTACAATCACATTTGAAAGAATTGCTAGCAATGCATATGTTAGCAATGCAGCATTGTTGACATTATCAAACACAAATGTTTATGTTTCAACGGGTGCGCCTACAGTTATTGAATCAATTCGTTTAGTTAATACTGGTACAGCAAATGTAGCAACAACAATGTACTGGGCAAACGCAACAGGTTCTCCTAAGGCATATTTTGTTTACACACTAATTATTCCTACGAATTGTGTGGTAGAAATTTGTGAGAATGTAAAACGCTTAGATGCAAATGATCGTTTGGTTGCATATACATCATTTGCAAATACAATTTCCGCTTTTGTTTCAGGTAGAGTAATTTCTTAAAATGGCTGATACAAATACAGTAGGTATTTTTACGTTAAATGACGTAAAGATCAGGCAAAATCAAAATGCCTGGGCAAATGCTACACCTATAGTAACCGTGACACAGGACTCAAAAGTAATTGAATTTACAATTGATACGCAAAAGCAATATCAAAATCAGTTTCTTTATTACACACTAAGTCCTGTAAATTCTCCTAATGCGCTTACAAGAGCAGATTTTGATGATAATTCTTTATCCGGTCAATTGTATGTAGATTCCACAGGCATTATAAAATTTACAAAACGAAATTCAATTGATATAAATGCTAATTCTAAAATATCAACATTTCAATTAAGAACAGATTCTATTACAGGCCCCAATATTATTAGTACAAGTAATATTTTAATTAGTCCTGTTATACCAGTATCAACATCCACAATTGCTACTTTATCCGCAGATGGTTCTTCAGCGGCAAGAGCAGCTTTATCCGCTGAGTCAATTAAATCATTGACGGGCACAAATACAGATGGCCTGTATTGGATCAATTTACCAACGGTTGGACCCACTCAAGTATACTGTTTAATGAATTCATCTGCAAATGGTGGCGGATGGATGATGGCAATGAAGGCTACTACAGGTACGACCTTTAATTATTCTGCAAATTATTGGACAACAAATAATACGTTAAATCCTACATATACTGACAGAACGAATCAAGATGCAAAATTTGATACTATGAATTATTTTGCAGCTAAAGATATAATGGCATTATGGCCAGACATTACAACTAATGGGGGCGGCCTTGGAACTAACCCATATAGTTGCTGGTCATGGTTGCAAAATAATTTTAATGATGGCACGAGAATAACTCCCATAAGTTTCTTTAATACTGCAGGTACATTTAATACCGGCACAGTTAACACCGCAGGCAATTATGGTGGAAAATTTATTGGTCTCGCTAAATCTTCATCTAATTGGGCAAATGGAGTGTTTTCTAGCCAAGCCGATGTTAATTTTTATGGATTTAACTTTAAAAATGAAGGATTATCATACAGTGGCTCTAACGCCGCTAAAGTTAGATGGGGATTTGGATGGAATGAGAATGGTGAAGGCAATTATGCCACGCCCGCTACACTTGCGAGCGGTGGTGCAACAGGTTCAAGTGACGTATCAGGTGGTATAGGTATGGATAGTGCTTGGGGAAATTATTCTGCAGGAGATAGAATTTCTTGCTGCCAAGATACTACAGGTATTAACCGATCTGCAAGAGTAGAAATTTATGTTAGATAATTTATTTGTATCTGAAGAAGTACAACAGTACAGATATAAAATTTGTGAAGGTTGTGAGAATTTTACTACTCTAAAATTTTGCAATAAATGCAATTGCTTTATGCCAGTTAAAACAAAATTGCCTTATAAAAAATGTCCAATAGATTTATGGGATAGAATTACTATAGAAAATAAAAATGGCAGTATACAATAATATTTTTAATTTAAGTAAAGTTTACCAATTATCTATAGAAGGTTCTTGGTTTATTCCTCCTGATACATATGAAATGTTAATTGTTGCTGCGGGTGGTTCGGGCGGAGACCATCGTACAGGCGGCGGTGGTGCAGGTGGTTTATTATATTATGGCGATAATTCTACACCAAAGACTCCAAACGGTGCACCTATAGAATTGACGAAAAGTACTGCATATACTGTTACTGTTGCAGGTGCTACTGGTGCTGGGTCTAACGGATCTAATAGTTCAGTAGTGGGGGGAACCGTTAATCTTATAGCAGTAGGTGGCGGTAAATTTAATTCGACGGGTGGTTCCGGTGGTGCGGCACAAGCCGGTATATCAGGACAAGGTTTTGCTGGCGGTACGCCTGCAGGCGGCGGTAACAATAGTGCAGGTGGCGGTGGTGGCGGTGCAGGCGCTGCTGGTAGTAATTCATCGGGCAATGCAGGTGGGGCTGGAGGCGCAGGTTTGCGATATACAGAATTCGCAGTTGTTACTGGAGGAGCATCTGGAGGTCAACCCAATGGTATAGTAACCGGCGGCTGGTTTGCTGGCGGTGGCGGTGGCGGTGGATTATTAAACGGTGCAGGCTCAGGTGGTGTTGGTGGTGCCGGCGGTGGCGGTGCCGGCGGATATGGTCCATATGGTGCAGCATATGGTGCATCTGGTTCATGGGGTAATCCTGGTGTACAAAATTCTGGCGGAGGTGGCGGTGGAGGGTCGGACCTGCACAATGGTGACGGTAATGCGGTAAAAGGTTTTGGTGGTAGTGGTATTGTAATTATTGCATATCAATCATCTAGAGCAAAAGCTACAGGTGGCACAATAGATACTACAACAAGACCAGGATGGTATCTGCACATATTTACCGGTAGCGGCACCTTTACAACTCTTGCGTGAAAGGATTATAGATGGCAAATTTTGCAGAAGTTGACGAGAGCAATGTTGTAATTCAAATTGTAGCGATAAACAATTCTGATATCATTGTTGATGGCGTTGAAAGCGAACAAAAAGGAATAGAGTTTTGTAAAACACTATGGCCGAATAGCAAAAAATGGGTACAATCTAGTTTTACTCAAAGATTTAGAAAAAACACTGCAGGTATAGGTTATACATATGATGAAGGCAGAGATGCATTTATTCCACCTAAGTTATATCCTAGTTGGATTTTAAATGAAAATACTTGCAGGTGGGAACCACCTGTTCCGTCAAAATATAATGGAACAGATGGTAAATTTTATGCATGGGATGAAGATATTAAAGATTGGGTGGAAATGCCCAATGTTGCAATTTTAGGATAAATATGAGAAAACGACATGACTTGGGTTATTTTGGCAACATATGGGTAAGACAAAATGAATTACAGAATGCAGGTGATGAAACATCAGGTCATTATCATTTGTTTGATCATGTGAGTTTATTGGTTAGCGGCACAGTAGAAGTTGAAGTAGAAGGCAATCCTCCTAGAACTTTTACTGCGCCCACATTCATTGTTATTAAAAAAGAAAAGCCTCATAAATTTAAAGCAATAACAGACAATGTAGCTTGGTACTGTGTTTTTGCTATACGAGATGTAGATGGCGATGTATCTGACATAGTACCAGAAACATCACGTCCATATTTTATTAACGATGTTCATCCTGAGTATTGGGAAAGACGTAAAAAATTAGAAGAACTAAGTATCGATGTTGCGAATAAACCATATCCAATGGATGGTAATTTATATGAATGGGATAAAGATACTAACGATTGGATATTAATCTAAGAGTACAATGGCAATATACAACGACATTCTAACGCTAAATAAGGTAAATGAGTTTGCCGGGTTAAACCTTTGGCCAACTACATTTCCAACTGACCCATCTTTACAGCTTGCAATTTCATATCTATCAGTTGCCGGTGGCGGTGGTGGAGGTGGATCTGTTTGGGGTGGTGGCGGTGGTGGCGGTGGTTATCTAACAAATACTACAGCACTTGCAATCGGAACAACATATTCTATTTTAGTTGGCGCAGGTGGAACAACCGGTAGTTCAGGTGTTTCTGGCGGCAATGGCGGAAACACTTATATACAACCCGTAGGCGGTGCAAATATTGTCTTATCCGTAGGTGGTGGCGGTGGTGGTAGCTGGAATGGTTCAGCATCATACCCTCAATCTAGCGGAGCATTTGTAGGTAAATCGGGTGGCTCAGGCGGCGGTGCAAACTCAAAAGGCAATGCTGGTGGATCAGCATATCCGGGACAAGGTTTTGCTGGCGGCAATGGTGCATCTGACAATTCCTCATATGACAATGGTGGCGGTGGCGGTGGCGCAAGCGCAGCTGGCACAAATGGAACAGTTGGTATAGGTGTAGGCGGCCGAGGAGCAAATTCTACAATATCTGGTTCCAATGTTGCTTATGCCGGTGGAGGTGGAGGCGGAACTACTGGTTCATCTCCTGCGGGCGGACTTGGGGGTGGCGGTACCGGTGGAGGTGGCAATGGAGCAGGAACTGCAGGCGCTACTAATTTAGGTGGTGGTGGAGGTGGTGGCAATTATAGCAGTTCATCAGGCGCAGGACAAGGTGGTTCAGGTGTATTCTTTATTAGTTACCCAATGACATATCCGGCTGCTGCAACAACAGGTTCTCCAAATGTAACTATATCTGGAGGCAATATCATTTATAGATTCTGGCAATCAGGATCATTGAATGTGACTACTTCAACAAAACCATCGTTGGTAGAATATTTAGTAGTTGCTGGTGGTGGCGGAGGCGGAGGCATTTACGGTGGCGGCGGCGGAGCAGGTGGTTATGTATCTGGCGCAAATCTTGTAATTGCTCCTAGTAGTAATATTTTAGTCACAGTAGGCGCAGGCGGTACTGCAATAACAGGTTACAATCAAGGTGTAACGGGCGGCAACTCTTCAATCGTTGCAGCAATGACCGTTATAGCAAACGGAGGCGGTGGCGGTGGTTATTATAATGGCGGTGCAACCACAAATGGTTCTCCTGGCGGTTCAGGTGGCGGTGGCGGTGGCGGTGGTAGCGGGCAACAAAGAGCAGGTGGCGCAGGCAATACTCCGCCCACTTCGCCCCCTCAAGGATATGCTGGAGGAACTCCGTGGGCACAAGATGGCAATGCTGCCGGTGCAGGCGGTGGCGGTGCGGGAGCAGTTGGTGGAAATGCTCCAAGCGGCACAGTAGGCGGCCCGGGTGGTGCTGGTATTGCCAATTCAATAACAGGTACAAGTGTAACCTATGCCGGCGGTGGCGGAGGTGTTGGCAATAGCGGAGGCGCTGGAGGTGCAGGTGGAGGTGGGGCAGGCAAAGTAACCGGACCTGGCAATTCTGGTAATGTAAACGTGGGCGGCGGTGGCGGTGGTGTATCCGATCTCTCAAATCCCGCAGGAGCAGGTGGTTCCGGTGTTGTTATTATTCGTTACCCAGATACATATGATGCAGCAACTTCAACAACAGGTTCGCCGAATGTTATAGTAACAGGCGGATATAGAATTTATAGATTCTGGCAATCAGGATCAATCATTTTTTAAGGAGAAAATATAATGGCACATTTTGCACAAATCGATGGAAATAATATTGTTGCACAAGTTATTGTAGCAGAACAGGATGTAATTAACACTGGTCTGTTTGGAGACCCTGCAACATGGATTCAAACATCATATAATACTCACGGCGGAGTACATACACAAGGCGGGACTCCTTTGCGTAAAAATTATGCAGGCATTGGATATACGTATGATGCAGCAAGAGATGCATTTATTCCGCCTAAAGGATTTGATTCATGGGTATTAAATGAGGATAAATGTTTATGGGAAGCGCCTGTTGCGTATCCAAATGACGGTAAATTATATCGTTGGGATGAGCCTACTCTTGCATGGGTTGAGCTAGTCTTGCCTGAATAAATAAACAAAACAACTTAATACCAAAATGGCAAAACAAAAAATCTCAGACCTGGTTGCAGCAACAGCAACAAATCCAAATGATTTGCTTTATCTTGTACAATCAAATACAAGTAAAAGCATCACGGTTGCTAATTTTCTTGCAGATTTAACTGATCCAAATCTACAGGGCAATGTTAAGATAACAGGCACACCGCAGACATTATCTTCTGCAGGTGTTGTAAGTATAACTACGCCTACGACATATCTTAATATTGGCGGCACGCCTGCAGACATTTCAATTCCTAACGGAGCCAATGGTCAAATCAAAATTATATTAACTACTGTATCGGCAGGTGGTTCTTATTCGTTAGGTTATAATGTTGCCAATGGTGCAAATGTTCGTTTTGCTAATGTAGGCGACACTGCTACACTAATGTATTCAAATCATAAATGGTTTATGATTGGCGGAACAGCTAGCGTAGTATAATGGGAACATTTACATTTTCCGGCCGCGGCATGACCTTTTCAGGCAATGTCAAATTTAATCCTACACTTGGTACTGTGCCAAGAGGTAATGCGTTTTATCCGGGAAATGCTAGTATTAGCGGAAACACAACGTATAGTTTTATAGTACCATCAAATGTATACTCAATATCTTATGTTGTAATTGGTGGGGGAGAAGCTGGGTATGTACAACTTAGTGGTACAGATGCTGCTCTAGGCGGAAAAGGTGGTGGTCTTGCATATAGAAATAATGTACCAGTAACTCCTGGACAAACTGTTACAGTTGTAGTTGGTAATTCTCAAACCAGAATATTTGGAGATGGAATAATTACCATGCGAGCCCCAAATTCTTCTGTTACTGTAAGTGGTGTATCCACTATTGCAGCTGGCGGATATAATCAACTTTATGCAGGCGGCACCAATGGTAGAGGATATCCTGCAGGCACATATGATGGGGGAGCGCTGGGTGGAAATTCAGGCGTGAGCCCGAGTGGGGCCGAGCCAAGTATTCTTGCTGGAGGTGGAGCTGCAGGATATACGCAAAATGGCGGAGATGCAAGTGTTGTAAATTTATATGCCAGCAACGTAGCAGGAAACGCTGCCGTGACAGGTGGCGGCGGGGGAGGTGGCGGCAGTAGTATTTGGAAACGCGGACCTGCTGCTAATGTTGAAGGAGCCGGGGGTGGCGGTGTAAATGTTTACGGTCTTGGTAGAGACGGAGCAGGTGGCACATTAACTGCTCGCAACGGTGGCGGTGGAAGCTACAATGTAGGTATACCGCAACTATATAATGGCAATTCATATGTAGTAACAAGTATAAACCCTTCTAATTCTATACGAAATAATGGTGGACTGTACGGCGGTGGTGGCGGAGGTTACTATTATTCATCAACGCAAACTCCTGCTTCTAATATGATTGCAGGTCGCGGTGGACCTGGAGCAGTTCGAATAGTTTGGGGATTTAATAGAGCTTTCCCGTCAACTAATGTTTCCGATGCAACAGCAGGTAATGATACAGTGTATCTATAATAAAATAAAAATATGACATTTGAATTGACTGAAGAAAACTTTATAATGTATGCTATGAAATACTATGATAACCCATACTGTAAAGGTATGGCGGAATTCTTAGATGATATTAAGAGGTTTAAATATGTTAAACGACTTCTTGGTAAGTATCATAGTGGTAAAGAATTAAAGGAAAGATTAATTTTAAATCATATAATTGTACTAAACAATTTGTTTGGAGTTGAGGCGGCCACAAAGATGTTGTTCTATAAGATAGATCAAAAGTTTTGGCCTCAGTTAAAAACATTTTTAGTATTTTTAAATTATATGCCGGAAAAAATAATTATATCTAAAGATCTTATTCTGATAGATTCAGAAATACCTTTAGATAATAATATAATAGAGATATTAAGAAAGGTATAGAATGTCATTGTTTTTTCAAGACATATCATTTGCAGGCCCAATAACAGTTGCTTCCACCGGATCACCTAGGATTACCTGTTCGGTTACTCCATCTGCATACAGTGTAAATGAAGGCAACAGTATATCATTCAGTGTATTTGCACAATATGTGCCAACCGGATCAACAACTCTTTATTGGGCAGTAGAACCTACCAATGCTAGTAATATTGACTTTGCATCCAATACTATACCTACAGGCACTATTTCTATATCTAAAAACGCTGGTACTGCAACAGGAATAACTCTGATCTCAGATATAACAACTGAACCCATAACGGAATCTTTTGTTATTGCAGTATATACTGATCCAAGTAGAACATTAAGTTCTCTTGCTGGAATATCTTCTTCAATCGTTATAAATGATACAAGTCAAACCCCACCTGGTCAACAAGAATATACCATTCCAGGTACATACACATTTGTGGCGCCGTTTGGATTTACTTCTGTCAGCGTTGTAGCGGTTGGTGGTGGTGGTTGCGGTGGTTCTACAGGTGGTGGTGGCGGCGCATTGTCATGGGGAAATGTTACAACAACTGGAGGCCAAAATTATACGGTGATTGTCGGGCAAGCAGGACAAAGTAATACCGCAATTGGTGCTTCTGGAGGATATAGTTCATTTGGACCGAATTTAATTCTTGCCGGCGGTGGTTATGGTGCGCAAGTCTTGGGCGGCAAAGGCGTCGGCGGCGATTTACGAATAGGTCAAGGCGGCGGCAATGGCGGATATTCTAATACTGGCGGTGGCGGTGGTGCTGCGGGTTATAGCGGAAACGGTGGTAATGCTGAAACATTTAGTGGATTAGCAGGAAACGGTGGCGGTGGTGGTGCTGGCGGTAGAACTAGATATGAAGGTAAAGGCGGTGGCGGTGTAGGTATCTACGGTGAAGGCGCAAGTGGTGCTGGCGGCGTTGGAAATTATCTTGACTCCGGCTGGACTGGTCAAGGTGGTTCAGGCGGAGAACCTCCAGCGAGTATCAATCAGGGGTATGGTCAAACTGTAGGAAGCTCTGGATACGCATTCGGTGGCGGTGGTGGCGGATCTCTTTGGTACGCAGGATTCCCGCACTCCACTGGTTGGGGTGCTAAAGGCGCCGTTAGAATTATTTGGGGCACTAATAGATATTACCCATCAACAAATACAGCAAACGTATAAAAGAGAAATAAAATGGGAAAATTTGTAGATTCAGTTATAGCATATAGAATACTTAAACTTCTAGTAACGCCATTTAACAAAACAGATGCATTCAAGTTAGGTATCATTGACGATAAGGGCAATGAATTAATTAAAATGCGCGATCTAAATACTGTACAGGAAAGAGATGCTTATACTCTTTTACACAGATTAGTATTTAGATTAAAGAAAATTGTGGAAAAGGTGCCAATCGCAAATAAACAATTTGTTTCATTAGCAGCTGCATATGCATTAATAAAAGAATCATTAGAAGAAGGCAAAGAGCCGATTGACTTGGAATTAAGATATATAAATAAAGTTAAGTCTGATTTAAATGAAGAACTTATATTAGTTGAGGAGTATCTCAATGATCGTAAAATGTTCACATTCAAGCAGTTTTCTGAAGAGGGCGAGGGAGCAGTTGCAGCAAACAATGCCGCAGTAACTCCGGGGATTGCGGGATTGCCGCCAGATCAACCGCCGATTAGCAAAAAGCGTCAGAAAAAATGGGTTGATTCAAATAGTATTTTTAGGAGAAAATAATGGAAATTATCATCGTAGCAGTCGCAATTCTTGCAGTAGCAGGTTATTTTATTTTGAGAAAAGGTAAAGATATTCCTGAAACTGTTGTAAAAACAGAACAGGCTCAACCTGTTGTAGAAGAAGTACCGCCGGCTGAACCAACACCAACCGCACCTGTAACACCTACATTTGTTCCTACAGTTACTCAAGAAGTTAAAGAATTTGTTGAAGAGGCAAAAGCTACACTTGATGTAAATGATGACGGCAAAGTTAATTTGGCTGACGCAACTGCTGTAGTTAAAAAAGCTACAACAAAAACAAAAACAGCTGTTGCAAAAGCTAAAAAGAAAAAATAAAAAATGGCTACTTCGCAAGAAAGAATCGGCATACTTGAGACTAAGGTCGAAGGTATTAATGAAAAAATTGATACCTTAAAAACCGATGTTAAGGAAATGCATGATTGTTTGGATAAAACGCGCGATGATCTTAGCGCAAAACTCGATAAGATGTACGATGCTTCTTGCGCTCAGCATGCCGAGCTTAATCATAAGATTGAGCAAATGGAAAAATTAAAAGACAAATGGACATATATGGCATGGGGCGGATTAGCCGTAGTTGGCTTCCTAGCTGGCCATATTGATAAGATTCAACCACTTTTCAATTGACCTTATAGCCTGTTTATATTATAATAAGACTCTCCTGGAGTCTTATTGTGTCTTTATTTCTTGATCTTAAATACTTAAAATTAATCAGTAATCGGTTGCCGTTGTTCAAACAAAAGAACGACCATCTGTATAACTGTCGTTGTACCATTTGCGGAGATTCTTCTTCAAAAAAGAATAAAACGCGTGGGTACTTTTATGCCGTTAAAAACGATTTGTTTTATAAATGTCATAACTGCGATGCATCATTACACTTTGGGTCATTCTTAAAACAAATGGACTCTTTGATGTATAATCAATATACTATGGAACGATATAGTGAAGGTCTGCCATTAAATAAACCGCATCAAAAGGTTGAAGATAAATTTAAAATGGCTGCGCCTGTGTTTGAACCAAAAAATTTATTAGATGAATTACTTGACCGTTTAGATAAATTGCCCGATGATAATGAAGCAGTGCAGTTTTGTTTAAAAAGAAAAATCCCAAGAGAAAAATTTAAACAGTTATACTTTGTCGACGACATTAGAAAAATAGAACAATTATCGGACAAGTATAAAGACACATTAAAGACCAAAGAACCCAGATTGGTTATTCCTTTCTATGATGAAAAAGGTTTATTAGTTGGTGTAACTTGTAGAGCCCTAAGAGGCGAATCTTTAAGATATGTTACTATTAAGATCAATGATGATAAACCATTTATATTTGGTTTAGATTTTGTGGATAAGAACAAAAAGGTTTATGTTGTTGAGGGTCCTATTGATAGTTTATTCATTCCAAATTGTATTGCGGTTGCAGGTACAGCATTTGGTAAACTAGATTCATTGGGCATTCCAAAAGAAAGATTAGTTGTTATTTTTGACAACCAACCTAGAAACAAAGAAGTTTGTAAAATTATAGACAAAGCTATCAATAGCAATTATAATATTGTTGTATGGCCGCAGACTTTAGAAGAAAAAGATATTAATGATATTGTGTTAACGGGCAAAGAACCATTGAACATAATTAAGAAGAACATATATAATGGTCTAGAAGCAAAAATGAAATTCGTATCATGGAAGAGGTGTTAAATGAAATGTAAGTTAATTAGTTATAGCAAACCGACACGAGAGTTAGTGTCCGACGGTTTGTATGACGCACAAGATCTAGTAGCATTTTGTGCAAGAGTTTCGAATCCAGCAAACCAATACAACACAGAGACATCTGAGAAGTTGATTAAGTATTTGATTAAACATCAACACTGGTCACCACTTGAGATGGTATCTGCGTGCGTTGAGATTGAAACTACAAGGGATATTGCGCGACAGATTCTTCGTCATAGAAGTTTTTCTTTTCAGGAGTTTAGTCAAAGATATGCTGATCCTACACAGGATTTAGATTTTGTTATTCGTGAAGCTCGTCTGCAAGATACTAAAAACAGACAAAATTCTGTTGAGATAGATTTACAGAATGATGAACAGAGACAAATTGCTTATCAGTGGCAAAATTTACAGCGCGATCTTATAAATAAAACCCGGGATATATATTCTTGGGCAGTAGCTAAAGGCATTGCCAAAGAACAAGCTCGTGCAGTTCTACCCGAGGGGTTGACGGTTAGTAGACTTTATATGAATGGTACCTTGAGAAGTTGGATCCACTATATAGTTCTACGAGCTGGCAATGGAACTCAGAAAGAACACGCTGAAATTGCCCTAGCTATTGCTGAAGTGATTACAGAAATTTTCCCTATGACTAAGGATTTAGTAAATGAACAGTAATGATGATGTGAAGAAGTTTATGCTTGCAGGCGAGCAAAACGTCTACGGTGAACCCGGTGTTCCAGATCACACAGGTTTACCACCAGAAAGATTTGAGCAAGCAGCACTTTATATGAAGTTAATTGTAGAAGAATATAAAGAATTGATGCACGCGTGGAATGAAACCGATATAATTGAAATCGCAGATGCGTGTGCAGATTTGAAATGGGTTATTGAAGGCTTAGAACATTCATTGGGCATTCCGCAACAAGCAGTATGGGATGAAGTTGCGCGATCTAATATGTCTAAGATGGTTGATGGTAAGTTGATCAAACGGGAAGATGGTAAGGTATTAAAACCTGACACATTTGTACCGCCAAACATTAAACAAATATTAGAATCTTAATGTGGTATCTATCTCTATTACCTAGTACTTTCTTTCATGCTATCTTAGCAGCAGGATTGCTAATTATCATTATCAGCATGGTACTTAAGGTTATACCATTCATAAGCAATTATTACATTCCTATTAGAATAGTAGGATTTGTATTGTTTGTAATGGGTGTATACTTTGAAGGCGGACTTGGCATACAAGCCGCAATGATGGAAAAAGTAAAAGAGTTAGAAGCAAAAGTTGCCGCCGCAGAAGTTGAGAGCAAAAAAGAAAACATTAAGATACAGGAAAAGGTAGTATATAAGCAAAAGGTAGTTCGCGAAAAAGGCGAAGAAGTTATAAAGTACATAGATAGAGAAATTATCAAATACGATACTAAATTTGCTCCTGGCGGTATTTGTGAACTTCCTAAGGAATTTTTTATATCGCACAATGACGCAGCGAAGGAACGCAGATGAAATCTATCATTATGCTTTTATTGCTCATATCATTAACGGGATGTTCAACAACTGTTCCTGTTGTTGCAAAATTTCCAGAAGTGCCTAAAGTATTACTGACAAAATGCCCAAATCTACAAGAACTTAGCCCTGACGCAAAATTAAGCGATGTAGCAAAAATAGTTACTGTAAACTATACTGCATATTATGAATGTGCAGTTAAAATGGATGCATGGATAGAATGGTATAACGTACAAAAAACAATATACGAAGGAATAAAATGAAAAAGTTATTAGTATTATTAAGTATTACTTTGCTTGCAGGATGTAGTACTGTAAGCAATTTGCAAAAATATTGGCCAAGACCACATGACCCAATTATGTTTGGTTATTTAGTCAGTGCTGATATTGAGATTAATAAAGTTGATTGTGAAAAAAGTAATTGGTCAAATGTAATTGCATATACAGAGCATTTGTCAAAATATACAGAATGGCGAAATGATCCGCAGAAAGATAATATCAAAGGATTACATAGTCACGCAATAAAGATGAATAGCGGTGCAAGTAAAACCTTTTGTGAATTAGGCAAAAAGACAGCGACACAAAGAATAAACGCAACAAAAACCGCATGGGAGAATCGATAATGCATCCATTAGAACAAGAGATACAATCAATAGTTGAAGCCTGCCAAATAGGAAACATTAGTGTTGAGGAACGAAATTATTTGTTACAAGAAATAAAAGATGTTAGAGTAGCACAAGAATGTGCTGGAGATGAAAAAACAATAAGATATGTAGTACAAATTTGTAATGCTGCACTATCAGTAGTTTAAAATAAAAAAATTGGAGTAAAGATGACGCAAGAAATTGTGCATGGGATTAATGTCGACTATTCTAGAGATAGTCTATTTGACGAGCTAGGTATTAAAAGATTAAAAGAAAGCTATATGAAGGAGGATGAGGTCTCACCGCAAGAAAGGTTCGCATATGTTTCCAAGACGTTCGGGTCAAATCGAGAACATTCGCAAAGACTTTATGAGTACAGCAGTAGACATTGGTTGTCTTATTCTACTCCTATTCTCAGCTTTGGGCGTAGTAAGCGTGGCCTTCCTATATCATGTTTTTTACCTTATCTACATGATAGTGCAGAAGGTTTGGTCGATTGTCTGGCCGAAGTAAATTGGTTATCCATGATGGGTGGAGGAGTTGGAATTGGTATCGGAATACGTTCATCGGATGATAAATCGGTTGGAGTCATGCCCCACCTTCGCACATATGACGCATCATCTCTCGCTTATAGACAAGGTAGGACTCGTCGTGGTAGCTATGCCGCTTATCTTGATATTTCTCATCCGGACATTCTTATTTTTCTAGAGATGAGAAAGCCAACAGGCGATCCCAATATGCGTTGTTTGAATTTGCATCACGGTATTAATATCACTGATGATTTTATGCATTTAATTGAACGTGCAATGATTGATCCCGAGATGGATGACACATGGGAATTAAAAGATCCTCACAATGGCGAAGTTAGAGATAAAGTGTCAGCAAGAGAATTATGGCAACGTATTTTAGATATGCGTATGCAAACAGGTGAGCCCTATCTACATTTTATTGATAGTAGCAATAGAGCAATGCCTGAGTTCCAAAAGAAACTGGGACTAAGTATTAAACAATCTAATTTGTGCAGTGAAATTATTTTACCTACGGATAAAGATCGTACTGCGGTATGTTGCTTATCCTCTTTGAACTTGGAGTATTACGATGATTGGAAAGATGACAGACTTTTTCTTCGGGACGTTGCAGAGATGCTCGATAACGTCTTGCAGTATTTCATTGATAATGCTCCTGATAGCATATCACGCGCACGATATTCTGCTATTCGCGAACGGTCTATTGGTATTGGTGCTCTCGGTTGGCATGCTCTTTTACAAAAGAAAAGCATCCCATGGGAATCGGCATCAGCAACAGGATTGAACCATAAGATATTCGGTCACATTCGCAAGGAACTAGATAATGCAAATATTCAATTGGGTACCGAAAGAGGCGAAGCACCCGATGCGGCAGGTACTGGACGCCGCTTCTCTCATATGCTTGCTATTGCTCCAAACGCTTCTTCTTCTATCATTATGGGTAATACTTCCCCTTCTATTGAGCCCCTTCGTGCGAACGCATATAGACAAGATACTTTATCGGGTTCAATGCTCAACAAAAACAAATGGTTAAATAGAGTTATTGAAAAGCATCTTTCAAGTGACAGTGGTACAGTATCACAAAATGACTACAATGATATCTGGTCTTCAATTATTGCTAATGATGGATCGGTACAGCATTTAACTTGGTTGTCTGATTGGGATAAAGAAGTATTTAAAACATCTATGGAAATTGACCAGCGTTGGGTTGTTCAACATTCTGCAGATAGACAACAGTATATAGATCAAGCACAATCTGTTAATCTATTCTTTAGACCCGATAGTAATATTAAGTATATCCATGCTGTTCACTTTCAAGCGTGGAAACAAGGCTTAAAGACATTATACTATTGCCGTTCAGAAAAGATTGGTAAGGCAGATAAGATATCAAAGAAAATAGAGCGACAAGTCATGGAAGAGATTGACTTGAAAGCATTAGCAACCGAAGACGTTTGTTTAGCATGTGAAGGTTAACCATGGCATACTCAAATAAAGTAATCGATCACTATGAAAATCCCAGGAATGTCGGATCTTTTGATAAGACTGATAATGATATTGGTACTGGTATGGTTGGCGCGCCAGCTTGCGGCGATGTAATGAAACTACAAATAAAGGTTGACAATGATACAGGTATTATTACAGATGCAAAATTTAAAACGTATGGCTGCGGATCGGCTATTGCGAGTTCGAGCCTCATTACAGAATGGGTCAAAGGAAAAACCCTTGACGAAGCCGGATCAATCAAAAACTCCGAAATCGCCGAAGAACTAGCATTGCCCCCAGTAAAGATACATTGCTCAATACTTGCCGAAGATGCAATCAAAGCGGCAGTAGAAGATTATAGAAAAAAACATGATTTTGCTTACTGAAAAAGCACGCGAGAAAATTAAAACTCTACTTCAAAAACGCGGCAAAGGAGTTGGAATTCAATTGGGCGTGAAGACTACTGGTTGCAGTGGACTTGCATACACATTAGAATATGTTGATAATTATAATTATGATAATACCTGTATTAATTATGGACAGCAAGACTTTGTTATTCTTGTTAATAAAAAAAATGATGTGTATCTAAATGGACTAACAATGGATTGGGTTCGAAATGGACTCAATGAAGGCTTTGATTTTAAAAATCCAAATGAACGTGACCGTTGTGGTTGCGGAGAAAGTTTTCGAGTATGATAACAATAACAGAATCAGCAAAAGCAAAAATATTAGATCTTTTCGCAGAAGAGGGCAATCCTAATTTAAAACTAAGAACATTTGTGCAGGGTGGGGGATGTTCTGGGTTTAGTTATGGATTTACCTTTGATGAAATAATGAACGAAGATGACTTCGAGGTGCCTTTGGGCGATTGTAAAGTTTTAATTGATGCAATGAGTATGCAGTATTTGCAAGGTGCAAGTATAGATTATAAGGAAGATCTACAGGGATCTGAATTTAAAATAACAAATCCAAATGCGCAATCAACTTGCGGATGTGGCTCTTCATTTTCGATTTAACGGAGAATAAAAAAATGAATAAAGTAATAAGATTTACAGCATCATGGTGCCAACCATGTAAAGCATTGGCAAGTATTATGGAAGGCATTGATTCCAATGTACCTATTGAAGTTGTTGATATAGATGATAATGAAGCGTTAGCAATGAAATATGGTATCAGGGGAGTGCCGACACTTGTTAAACTTGATGAGAATGGTCAAGTATTAAATAAGATGGTAGGCGTAAAAGCTAAAAACTTAGTAGAAGAGTTCATCAATGATTAAAAAGACAAAATCGAATCTTACAGATACACGAGATTCTTTCAAACCCTTTAATTACCCGTGGGCGTATGACGCATGGTTGAAGCATGAGCAATCCCATTGGTTGCATACTGAAGTACCAATGGTAGAAGATGTTAAAGATTGGAAAAAGAAGTTAACGACTGAAGAAAAACAATTCTTAACACACATCTTTAGATTCTTTACACAAGGTGATATTGATGTTGCTGGCGGGTATGTCAATAACTACCTTCCTTATTTTCCTCAGCCAGAAATACGAATGATGCTATTAGGCTTTGCAGCACGCGAAGCTCTGCATATTGCAGCATATTCTCATTTGATTGAGACATTGGGATTGCCCGAGACAATGTATAATGAGTTTTTAGCTTATGAGGAAATGAAAGCTAAGCATGACTATGTCTTGGATATATCTCAACAAAACACTACAAAAGAAAATACAGCAAAGCATATTGCTATCTTCTCAGCATTTACTGAAGGTATGCAGTTGTTTAGTTCTTTTATTATGTTGTTGAATTTCCCTCGTCATGGTAAGATGAAGGGCATGGGACAAATTGTTACTTGGTCTATTGTAGATGAGACTCAGCATTGTGAGTCCATGATTAAATTATTCAGAACATATATACAAGAAAATCCGGAGATTTGGAACGATGACCTCAAAGGCCAACTGTATACAATTGCTGAACAAATGGTTTTACTCGAGGACCGGTTTATTGATCTGGCATTCGCTATGGGGCCTATGGACAATTTGGACGCTAATGACGTTAAACAGTACATCCGCTATATTACTGATCGTCGCCTTATTAGCCTTGGTCTTAAGGGTATTATGAAAGTTAAAAGAAATCCGCTACCTTGGGTTGAGGAAATGATTAACGCTCCTATTCACACAAACTTCTTTGAGAATAGAGCAACAGATTACGCAAAAGCCGCGCACACAGGTAACTGGGAAGATGTTTGGGCAAAACAAAAATGAAATCATTTAAAGAAGTAATCGCACCGAGACACTATGCTGATGGTGCGTTAATATCAGCAAAATTGCCACCAGCTTATGAAAAAGCAAAGGGTGAAAAGAATTGTGCAAACTGCGGTGCTTATGTACCTGGCACAAAGTATTGTAAAACTTGGGACGCTAAAGTACGTCCAGAATATTATTGTAAAAAATGGGTGAAGATAGAAAAGTAATAACTTTTGTCGAAAGACGAAGAAATATTTGTAATGAATGTGAACACCTTACTACTATAATTGGTGCTAAGGTATGTAATAAATGTGGTTGCTCTATATGGGCAAAGACATTATTGCCTAATACAAAATGCCCCGAAGGAAAATGGAATGCCGAATAAATTTGATAATGCTCATATAATTGTAGCAGAGACCTATGCTAAATTATCCTCTGCTAAAAGATTACAGGTTGGTGCTGTTGTTGAGAAAGATAATAGAATTATATCTATTGGATACAACGGTACTCCTGCTGGTTGGAATAATACTTGTGAAGATATAATTGAAGAACATTCAACATATATAATTGACATGGGTGGCCCTGAGTATCCTACAACTACTATTAGTACAAAGACAAAGCCCGAGGTTATTCATGCAGAAATGAATGCTATCGGCAAACTAGCACAATCTAATGAATCGGGGTTAGGTGCTACAATGTATATTACCCATGCACCGTGTTTTGATTGTGCAAAGCTTATACATATAGCAGGCATTAAAAAAGTATTTTATAGAAATAGTTATAGAAATACTGAAGGTATAGAATTTTTAAATAAATGTAACATTGAAGTGGAGAAAATATGAGTGCGAATAAGAAAATTGGAGTAACTTGTTCTACATTTGACCTGTTCCATGCGGGTCATGTAATTATGTTGGAAGAAGCAAAGCGTCAATGCGATTATTTAATTGCAGCGATTCAAGTCGATCCAACACTTGATAGAGAAACAAAAAATAAACCTGTCCAATCAATTATTGAAAGACAGATTCAGGTATCAGCGTGCAAGCATGTTGATGAGATTATAGTATATTCTACAGAAAAAGAACTTGAAGATATCTTCATGGCTTTACCTATTGATGTTCGCATCTTGGGCGAAGAATATAAAGATACGGAATATACGGGCAAAGATATTTGCATGAAAAGAGGAATAGAATTATACTTCAATAAACGAGATCACTTCTTCAGCTCATCTGATTTACGTCAGCGAGTATTTGACGCAGAAGCTAAGAAAAGAGGAGCACAATGGCAAGAAAAAACTACGAATGCGTCGAATGCGATGCACTCTTCAAGATAAGTCATACACTTGACGAAGATTATTATACAGTAACCAACTGCCCTTTCTGCGGAGCAGAGGTGGAAGATAAAGAAGAGGATGACGAAGACTTGTCCTAAATGTGGTACTGCTCATAGCAAGCCCGGAACTTTTTGTTCTCGGGCTTGTGCCAATTCCCGCCAATGGAATGAAGCGCAAAAGAAAGTATTCTCAGAAAAACAAACTGAGTATATGGCACGAGAAGAATCTGAGGAACACAGATACAAAAAATCAATACAATCCAGAATGCTACAAAAAGCTGGCATTATGGGTAGTGGTGGCCTTGCAGAGGATGCTGAAGATATAATGACCAACCCAGATGATTATTTCTTTGTTCCACCAAGAGATGAGGGTGATAACTTTTCCGATGGAAACGACTATTGGGAGACCGTATAAATACTAATTTAACATTGGTATTTAGATGTGGTTATACGATAATAAAGAATTAGAAGTTATCCCTGAGGATGCATATGGTTATGTGTACTTGATTACTAATACTGCCACGGGGCGCAAGTATATAGGTAAAAAGCTATTCTGGTTTCGTAAGACCAAAGTAGTTAAGGGTAAAAAGAAAAGATTAAAAGTAGAGTCAGATTGGAGAGATTATTGGTCTTCATCTGATGAAGTTAAAGCTGATGTAGAAAAACACGGCGCGGATAAATTTATAAGAGAGATACTGCATATATGTCCTAACAAAGGACTATGCAATTATCTAGAGGCAAGAGAACAAATGGATAGACGAGTTTTAGAATCAGATGCATATTATAATGGGCAAGTGCAATGCCGAGTGCATAAAACTCATATCAAGAATTTAAAAGAAACACAGAGATGATAAATTCATATGATTGCACAATCTTAGGAGGGGTTGTCTTTTTAGACAACTATCAATTGCCAGCAGTAGGTACGCCTGTGCTTGCTACAAGTACTTCATTAACGATGCAAAACTTTTAACTAAAATGATTACAATAAACGGAGTTACTATTACAGGGGGCGCGCAATTTAACAAACCGCCACCACCAGAACCAGGCAGTGTGTTCTTTGACAGAACAGTTCCTCAGTATTTGTCTACAACTGTGACCGCACCAAATACGGATGCAGTCGCATATGAATGGTGGGCGTATCCAACTGCAAGCGGTGACGGAAATTATGCTATGTTAAATACACGAAGCGGTGGTAGTAGTACGGGCGGTATTGTTGTTTATATTGCAAATACAACTTTAAATGTTTCTCAGTTTGGATCGGTCATCTTTAACGGGCCAACTATAACTACAAATACATGGCACCATGTTGCAGTAACAAGACCATCTGCATCAAATACTTGGACAGTTTATTTAGATGGTAGTAGTCAAGGCACATTCACAGGTCCAACTACAAGTAGTACTACATTATGGATAGGACTTCTTGCGTCAAATGAAGGGTATACTGGATATATAAGTAACTTTAGATATGTTAAAGGTTCTCAAGTATATACTGGAAACTTCACTCCTGCAACTTCTCAATTAACAGCAATATCTGGCACAGATTTATTGTTAAATACTATGTTCAATAGCGATAATTTCTTAATAGATAGTTCAGAGAATAATCGCACAATAATAAATAACGGTGGAGCTGTAAGTTCTGCTCTAGACCCATTCTAAGGAAAAATAAATGGAAATATCTGGCGGAATAGTAATGTCGGGAAATTGGAGTATTCCAAGCGCATCACCTGTACCTGATAATGTTACTTATAAATGGTTTATGGGAGAAAGTGACGATTGGTCTGGAACAAATAATAATATTACAATGTCCAGTGTTACTTGGGGTCGTATAAATTTAAGCACTCCCGAAACTCCAATTTGGACAGGCAATAATCAAATTATTTTTCAGCGCCCATTTTATGCGCCTGTTGCTAGTAGAGCGAATGGTTATTTAAGCGGAACTGTTAGCGGCGGAAGAAAAACTCTTAGTAATGCTGAAGTAAATGTATTTGTCAATGCAATGACTACTGGAACTACAATTGATTTTTATGATTATCTACCAACACGATTTGCAGAAACAGTAACATTGACACAAAATGCAACATTATTAAGTGTACTAAATAATGATTATATTATTGCAAATGTGAATGTTAATTTATTAGATGGTGTTAATGATGGTCCTGGAGAATATGTTACAGGTTCAGGCGGCGAAAGATATATGATTGGATTTGCAAATATCAATTACAAAACAAACGTATTAGCTTCATTGCCGGTGCAAATTGAGCAAGCACCCGCGAATGTTACTTATAAATGGTTTATGGGAGAAGACTATCAATTAGCTGGTACTAGTAATACTATAGGAATTACTAGTGTTCACTGGGGCAGGCGGAATATGGGCAGTGATATATTTACTGCAAATAATCAAATTGTTTTCAGCAATTATTGGTCTACTGAAAGTACAAGTAGATTGAATTATTATTTGGGCGGGGGATCGCAAAATAATCCCACACAAAGTCAGCAGAATGTAATTATCAATGCAATGACAACAGGAACCACGCTTGATTTTTACCAATATTCTCCGTCAGTTTCTTTTGCCGAAACACTTACATTAACAGCTAATGTAAGCCGTGTAGTACTTGCCGGAACAGAATATATTGTAGCAAACGTAAATGCGAATTTTAAAGATGGAGTTAATGACGGCCCTGGGCAAGTGCCGTGGGACGATACTAATGGCAATTATTATATGTTTGGATTTGCTAATGTATATTTTACATCAAACATATTGCTCGGATATCCGGCATAAATAGAATTTAGAAATAAAAGGTTAAATAAATGGAAATAAGAAACGTATCATTTGGCGGGGGATTGAGTATGGTGCTTACCCCGGCTGTTAGCGGATTATTCACAGCTGTAACAAATATCGTAGAAGGTAATTCATTTACTATAACCTTTACAACGAACAAACCTGGTTCTTTTGGTTATACAATTACAGGTGTGAGTTCTGCCGATATTGGTAATGCATCGTTAACTGGAACATTTACCGCAAATGGTGAAACTAGAACGTATACTATTAGCGATGATTTGGTAACAGAAGGGGCAGAAACATTTGTAATGTCGCTTGATAACGGTCAAGCTCGTGCACCGGTTACTATATCTGATTCGTATTATACATTAACAGCAAATGTTGCATCTGTTAATGAATATGGTGGCAATGTGTTTAATATAACACTTGATACAAATGCTATTCACGCATTGCCATTGGGATATACTATTACAGGCGGTGTAAGTAGTATTGATTTCATTGGATCTCCTTCTCTAACAGGTAATTTTACATCAAATGGTCAAGTATTAACATTTACTGCAAATGCAGACTTAATACTTGACGGTGTAGAATATTTTACAATATCATTGGATAACGGTCGTGCAAATGCAAATGTAATAATAAATGATACATCTGTTGCATATTATACGTTAACGGCGAATGTTGCATCTGTAAATGAAGATAATAGTTTCACGGTAACATTTGTAACCAATGCACTTAGCCAGTTGCCGCTTGGATATACCATTACCGGTGTAAGTAATGTAGACTTTAATGGTTCGCCCTTAATGACGGGCAATTTAACAGCTAATAACCAAGTATTAACCTTTACTGCAAATGCAGATCTATTAACAGAGGGCACAGAATATTTTACAATATCATTGGATAATGGTCGTGCAAATGCAAATGTAATAATAAATGATACAAGCATAACTCCTCCGGGACAAGCAGAATATACAATACCGGGCACTTACTCATGGGTTGCACCAGCCGGGGTATCAACCATTAGCGTTCTTGCAGTAGGTGCAGGCGGCGGTGGATATCAGGGAGGACCCGGGCGTTATTCCGGCGGTGGCGGCGGTGGAGGTGGCCTTGTCTGGGTAAATAACGTTGCCGTTACTTCAGGAACTACATATTCAATAAATGTTGGTGCAGGTGCTCCTGCTAATAACCCAAGTACTCCTGGCGGTACTAGTTGGTTTAACAATTCTTCATATATTAGAGCAACCGGTGGCACCTCTGGCAAAGATCAAGTTGTCCCTCAGGCCGCCGGCGGTATTGCTATTAACCCTTCTAGTTATCCAGGCGGCGGTGGCAATGGTGGCTCAGGTGGTGCGTACGCTGGTGATTATTCTGGTACAGGTGGCGGTGGTGCTGGTGGTTATAGCGGAAACGGTGGAACCGGATCGCAAGGTGCATATGGCTACTCCGTAAATTCAACCGCAGGCTCAGGTGGAGGTGGCGGTGGAGGTGGTGCGAGTACCAACGGCGCATACGCGAGCGCAGGTGGCGGTGTAGGTATATATGGAGCAGGTTCAAACGGAGCGGCAGGAGCCGCCTTCAATGGTGGCGGCGGCGGCTCTGGAGGCACAAATGGTGGCAACGGGCCCGGTGCGTTGGGCGGCAGCTTTGGCGGTGGCGGCGGCGGTGGAACTCTAAATAGTGGATCGTATGTTGGCGGTGCAGGTGCAAATGGTGCAGTTCGACTAATGTGGTCAGGATATAATCCTACATTCCTATATAGGGCGTATCCATCAACAAATACAGCAAACGTATAAACGTACAAGGAGAAAATAAAATGGAATTATATATTAAAATTGTAGACGGGCAACCAGTTGATCATCCTATCTTAGGGGACAACTTTAGACAAGCATTCCCGCATATTGATACGAATAATTTACCTGCAGATTTTGCAAGATTTGTTCGTGTAGCAAGACCAGCATATAATAGAATATATCAATATATAGGAGGCGAACCTACATATCAATGGGTTGACGGAGTTGTCATGGATGTGTGGGAAGACCGCGATATGACTGCTGAAGAAAAAGCAGCAAAGATTGCACAAGCTATGCAGAATCAACCATTTCCGTCATGGGTATTCTCGGAAGAAAATTGTATGTGGGATGCGCCTGTGCCTAGACCGGACGATTTTAGTTTTGAAAAAGCATATTATTGGGATGAACCAACATTATCTTGGATTGCACAAACACCCGTTGCTGAAGTATGAGTGCAGGACCGCAATTATTTGAAATGGGTTACTTCGGTAACATTTGGGTCAGACAAAATGTTTTAAGCAAAGCCGGCGAAACTGCTGGAGGTCACAAACATAAGTTTGACCATATATCATTGTTAACATCTGGTAAAATTAAAGTTGAAGTAGAAGGCAAAGAACCTAAAGAGTTTACTGCTCCTACATTTGTCATCATTCGCAAAGAACAGAAACACGCAATAACAGCGTTAGAAGATAATACAATATACTATTGTGTGTTTGCATTACGTGATTTAGATGGCGAAGTCATGGAAATATTTGGACCACAGCATGATCCAAATTGTTCCAATATAGTACCAGACGACTATTGGGATAAAGTCGATAAGGTTAAAGACTTATAATTATTTTTTTGATAAGATAAGATCATTAAGATTGCGGGCAATACTAATGCCCCAATCTTCATTTATATCCCAAGCTTCTTCCCATTCATCGGGGCTGTCTTCATATTCGACTCCGATGAATCCCTCTATAGCACGAGCAAACATCTGACCAAATGCCATTTCAGCAATGGTTTTATTTTCAGTTACGCATTTGCTTGCAATTTCTCTTACCATATCAACATTCGAAGAACCTTCAAAGCATTCTTCGATTTCGTCATCTGTAAAGCTAGCTAAAATATTTGTCATTAGTATGCCCCGTGATAGATTTGCAGCACAACAATCGCAATGGTTGCCAGTGCTATGAGTATAAATGATAATGCAGGTTTAATCTTTTCCATAGAACCTATCCTTAATGGCTTTAACTGCTTTGGCCTTAGATGTTTCTGCTATACCAAGCGTAAATGATGTATATGCATGGTGTGTATCAGATACTTCTACAGCATCAACGCATTCTGCAACGATTAATTCAACTAGGTTCTCTAGTTCTTTAGTATAATCGCAAGACCAGTCAATGCCGTCTCCGATTTCTTCTTCACCCCAAAATACAAATCCTGCTTCTTTTGCTATGTCTTCAAGTAATTGTTTCATCTAAAAATCTCATTGGTTCTGTCTTGCCAATTGCCTTATCAATATGATGTAAGGTAGCATGAATGTTTTCTTTATAATAAATGCTAATGCCTTTGCCCTTTTCAAACCAATCATCGATGTTAGACATCTTATCATCGATTAACATATCGCCAGGCTTGCACCATTTCCATTTATCAGTACTAAATGGTCCAAAGTTTACTTTGTAACCAGGAAAGTATTTATTAATCCATTTTTCTTTATCAGACGACGCTGTTGGCACAGACTTTTTACTTGGTAAAGCTGTTAAGAACTCTACATTGTATTCATCTTTAAATTGTGAGCAATATCCCACAAGAGTTGTAGCATCTTTAAGTAATGGTAATTGAAAGTATACATCTTCAATTGCGCCGACTTTAGCCCATTCTTCGGGTGTAATGCTTCTGTCTGTCCATTTAACAGGGCGACCGAGTACATTACCTATAAAACCATTGAAGTCTGCAACGACTCCATCCATATCAATATAAATTGTTTTCATATTTTTAGTGTCTTAAGTATTTTAACTTGTGAATCAGGTGCAACATAGCATCTAGCATATATAGTACGAGCCATTGTACTTGCAGATTGGTATTGGGTAAATTCAACTAACTTATTATCCATCATATATTCTACTAGCATGTTGAGCAATCTAGCTTTAAGTGCATCTTTAAAATTCGGATCATCTTCAAGCAATATTGCTTCATAATCTTGTATATTTAGCTGCGCCGTTATCAGTTTGCCGCCAATCGCATACTCAGTATGCTTCACATTATCTGAATTATATAATATCCCTTTATTCCAAGGCAGGGGTGTTGGTGCGATTGCCATTAGCTATATCTATCAAAATTTAATCCAACGAATAATATTCGTTTGTAATCATAGTAATCCTGCCGCTTATTATGTGCAGTATATAATTTTAATTCTTCTAATTCTTTTGCCTGAATATATGCTTGCTCTATACGAGCATTTGCTTGAATTTTCTCAAGTGCACGTCTAGGTGCTTCATCCATTTTAATAGTATCAGCTCGCTTAATATCAAGAATTTGTCTTGCAATATATTCAGCATGATCGAGCTTATCGACATTTGGTCTTGGGATATTATTTACAATCATACTACTAAATCTTTCCTATAAAAATAGATATACAGTTTTAGATAATAATCAAACATCTTGGGATAATGCTCAGGCGAGGGGACTTTATCTCCGAATACTTCTCGCATATGATTAGCTATTGCTGCTATTTCCGTGTCTTCCATTTGTAAATGCTTCGTTATATTTTCTTTTATGTTCTTCTAAATCAAATTCTATTTTAGTATTCTTTATCTTAGCTATAATAGGATGCATTAACTTTGCAGTTAATGATTTAGACATAGCTTCCAGAACAGCATCCGGATCTTTGCCTGCTCTTATATCTTTAAGAGCAGCATTTAATGCTTTTAATCTAGCTTGTTCTGCCTCGTCATCAGTCATTTAAAATAGTGTTTTAATGTCAGCAGTTTATTCTCATACTCCGCCATTCTAGCAATCTCATTATCAAACGCATTAGTAATGTCCTCACCTAATCCGATACTAACTACATGATTAAGAATAACTTCTGCATTGATTCGATGTTGCTCGATTTTTGTCTCATAATGACGTCGAGTAACATCAATAATCTCTGTTCTAAAATCCATATTGTTCCTTGTGAATCTTTATATTATAACGCACTACAACAGATAAGTCAATACTATTATGACAAAGCATAATTCAAATGACACGACGATTGCTAAGAATAACCAATCAGCTTTGCTTAAGTCGTACCACATCTTTGTGCTTTACTATAATGATGTTATACACTGTATCTTTATATTTAATAGGGAGATCTAAATGCACAGTAATTTCAGGTCCGTCAATAAGATTAACTAAACGATCATTACCTACACTACCGACAAAGGGTATGCCATTCCAAAGACCCATTATCCTATCACCTAAATCGTAGGTATGTTTATAACCATTAGCAATAAACCAATCGGATTGTCTACCCATTATATTAACCTTTTAGAGTATATTTTTTTAATATATCTTTTGCATCAGATATATCGTTTACAGGTTTTTCTAATTGATGCATCATATCAATTGCACGTTTTGCCTTAAATAGACTTAATGCATAATCATAATCATCTGGCGTTGCACGCAAACACCATTGCTCGAATTCTTCATTAGAAGCATTCATTAGAAACTGTAAGTTATTTATGTCTCGACTATTCATAATCTATCTCTTTCTCCATCCGCTTTTTTCATGATTAATGTGAATTCAATGTTGGCGCCAACTCACCTATTAGCAATCTTTCCAAAGCATGCGCTTCACGCTTGCCCCTAATGACAGCAAGCTCTTGTGCAACAAACGCTGAGACCCCGTAGGACCTTATAGCGTCGCATAATGCCCAGGACTTATGCTCAGTCAATGCTCGTCTAATGTGCTTTTGTACGCGTATTTTGAGGTCTCTTTTTCTGAAACCCTGAGTAATACCAATATAGAAGTCGCCAGTCTCGACGTTAGTCAGACAGTAGACAATGTGCTTACGATCAATGCGTTTTTTTCTAATCATGCCACAATTATAACACCTTTTAGTATCCGTGTCAACCGTAAGGGTATTCAAAAGACCATGATATGATAAGGGTTTTCGGTTGACAGAATGTGCAAAATGTGCTATAATTAGGGCATGGTAACAAAAAAACAGTCAAACAGTGCAAATGCAAATAAAATGCAAATGCAAAAGACCCAGCGCAGTAAAGGGTCTTTGCTTGACGAAGTGTCCAAAAGCACTTATAATAATGACATTGTAGCGCAAAACACAGGAGCTAATATGCGTGTAAAAGTAACATTTAACAAAGCTAAGAATCGTTTCGAGGGCTTTGTCGACGGCAAAATGGTCTCAAGATCACGTCACGAATCATATGTTCGCGACCAGATTGCTAAGCTGGGTTTGCAAGTTGAATTGACCAGCGGCGCTGTTAACACGCAACCCAAGGTTGACGAGTTTGGTATTAACAAGCGTTTTGCATTTGTTGAACAAATGGTGACGATGGTTGCTAAGAAAACTATTGCATCTGCTATTATCACAGGTCAAGGCGGCTTGGGTAAGACTCATACTGTTTTGAAATCGCTCAAAGCACAGAACTTGATCGACACTACAGATGTAGCGTCATTCGAAGAAGGCGAACGTATTAACACTAGCAAGTCATTTCGTGTAGTCAAAGGTTACAGTACCGCTAAAGGTCTGTATCGCACATTGTTCGAAGGCAACGGTCAAGTGTTAGTGTTTGACGACTGCGATAGCGTGCTCAAAGACCCAGTTGCTCTTAACTTGCTCAAGGGTGCTTTAGACTCATACGGCGACAGGTGGATTAACTGGAATGCAGATATGAAAGATGACGATCTGCCTAGAAACTTTAAGTTTACCGGTAGCATTGTGTTTATTAGTAATATGGATCTTGATCGTGTAGACCAAGCTGTTAAGTCTCGTGCTATGTGCGTTGACTTGAGCATGACACAAGATCAAAAGATCGAGCGTATGGAAGTATTGATTAATGACGAAGCATTTATGCCAGAGTTTGCAACAGCACATAAAGCTGACGCAATTGCATTTATTCGTAGCATTAGCAACAGCATTGAGAATTTGAGTTTACGCTCATTAATCTCAACGACAAAGATTCGCGCTGAAGGCGGCGACTGGAAGAATCTGGCGAAATATGTATTGACACAAGGTGCATAATTATAATGAATAAGATTCGAGAGGTATCTAGAATGGTACATAATCTAAGGAATTTAAAATACGAGAAAAATATTCGTGGGTGGAATACAATCATAATGTCAACCAATATGACAAAAGGAGTATTTCCAGCATATGTACAGATAATGTCCCATCATACTGGCAATTTAGTAAAGTTTAATCCTATTAAACCGGAGCATCCTAAATTCGATCAAGATCAATGGGATGGCGAACAGCAAATATATGAACCGTCGGATTTATCCGAAATTAAAAACAGCAATTTGATATTGGTAATACATCATGGATAAGTTAATAAGAGATAATAAAGTAGCAGTACTATATTCACCAGATTTTGGTTCTGGGTGGTATACTTGGAATAATCAATATCCCGAGATATTATTTGATCCGTTTATCGTCAAAATGGTTGAAGATAATACTAGTTATGAAACTATAATGTTATACTGCGAAGAGAAATATCCCGGTGGGTATTTTGGTGGCGCATCTGATTTAGAAATAGAATGGGTTGATATTGGTCGCGATTTTAGAATCGATGAATATGATGGTAATGAAACTATTACATTTAGAGATAATGACGGCGACTGGATTACAGCCTAGTGTGCATTTTAACATCGTTCAAGTATTCTGTCAAGCGTTTTGTAGTACCCATACAAGTTGCTAGGGAATGCTTGACGGGTTGTCCAAAATGTGCTATAATAGAGGCATAGTAAGAAGGAAATATATGAAATTGCTCATTTCAACTCAAGTATACGAAAATTATGGCGCACATGATTGGGACGGCACCGGCGAGTGTCCTCAATACTGGAAAGCTAAAGGCGGTAGCGATTACGTTATCAAGCGGTTCAAAGGTGGCGATGAGGAAGCTGTCAAAGCAATCTTTTGCTTACGCTCACAGATCGAGAGCGATGACGAGTTTTATCGTGAGTCTATTTTGAGCTGGAACATTGTCGGCGACGACTACTTGACAGAGTTCGAGAAAGATCAGTTAGAGTATGAAGGCAAGATTCGTTTCCCAGCTAAAGAATTGGAGTGGTAATGCGTACTAAGACATTAATCGACGGGTTCAAGAACTCGCAAAAGATCAGAGTTATCATAGATGGCTTTGGAATCTACACTACGGTAGGCGGTGTGTCAAGTGTGTTTGCTCATCATAGTTTGAAGCAGGCAGCATTTGATGGGTTATTGCGTTTGAGTAATGATCGATATTTTGCTAAAAGAGCAAACGAGGAATTGCCAACGATGGTTAGTATGAAGAGTATGAATACTACTCAAATTGCTAAGCAAGTACAAATTGATTTGATTTAAGGAATAGATATGCCTAATTGGTGCAGTAATACAGTTCGCCTCACTCATGAAGATCCAGCTATGATTATTCGAGCGCGCGACGCTTTGACTCAAGGTAAATTCTTTAATGAGTTTGTTCCGGTGCCGAAAGGTCTGTCTGAGTCAATTGCATCTCCTCAGACAGATGAGGAATTGACAAAATCAAACATCGAGAAATATGGTTACGCATCCTGGTATGATTTTTGCGTAAATGAATGGGGAACGAAGTGGGACACGGAATGTCATAGCGTCGACATCGATCCAGAGTATCCTGACGCACTCGAGGCAGTATTTGATACAGCTTGGTCACCACCGATTCAGTTTTATGAAAAGCTAGAACGCATGGGTTTTCAGGTTGAGGCAAAATACTATGAGTCTGGTATGTGCTATGCTGGAATGTATGAAAATGGTTCAGACGATTACTATGAACTTAGCGGTATGTCAGCAGAAGAAGTTGAGCGTACTATTCCTGAAGAGCTAGATGCAGAGTTTGGTATCAGTGATAGCATGTACGAATACGAAGCTGATAATACTGAAGAGTGAGCATTTTAACATCGTTCAAGTGTTTTGTCAATACCCCAGTATTCTGAAGGGTTATTGCTTGACGAGTTGTCCAAAATGTGCTATAATAGAGGCATAGTAAGAAGGAAATAGAATGCAAAAAGAAAACACAATTTTAGTCGAGCTAAATAATGCTCAAATTCAAATGCTTTTAAGTTGCTTATTTGAAGCTAATTATCGGGGTCTAATTCAACCCGAGGATACTAAATTATTTGCTGAAACTCAGGAAATAATCGAATCTGCCGAAAACTCTATTTACTCAGAATAAGGAAACATTATGTCTATAAATTATAACACATTATCAGAATTTGATCTAATTGCTGATTATACTAAAAGATCCGGATTTGGTTCTGAGATTATTTTAGGTTTACAATCAATTGCTGAAAATTGGGAACATTTTCAGGATACAGACGAGGATTTATGCGATGCTTATGAAGAAGTCATTTATCAATTATCAGAGTTTATGAAATTACCTAAGGCGCAATCATAATGCAAAATAATATAGTAGTTCCAGAATATGGAATGTTCACAGAACAAGGTGATTATGAAGTATTCAGAATCGTCGATTTAGCTAAACGCGCCAGATTAACCTGGCATCAAGTATCGGGATTATTACAGCAATTAGCAGATGATCCCGCATACGAAGAAGCGGGAGATACTGTAGTAAGAGAAAGAGTTTGGGAGGAATTAAAGTATGAATAAGCAAGAGTTTATGGATATGTTAAACGACGATTATCCGCCGGTTAATCTAGCTGGTATCGAATATTCATTTGGTTATATTCTAAAAGAGGTCGATCCAATTCGATTCGATGTTTGGTATAATGATTATATCTCATCACTAGAAGACGCAGATAATGCTCTATACCAGGATTTAGGAAATGCTTGATAATTTAATTGATAAGTATGCTACTATTCTCGATAGAGACCCACTAGATCATTCAGAATCAACTGATGTTATTCTCGAAAACTTCGCGAAAGAGATTATTCGCGAGTGTGCAAATCAAGTAAAAGATGTATATAAACAAGGTGGCGGCACATACGCAGAAACGATTCTAAAGCATTTTAATGTAAAATGATTTTCTATATTCCAGCAATAATCTTCTCATTATATGCAATACATACAAACGATGTATACTACTTGATTCTATCGTTAATCGCGTGTTCAATAGCAATAATCGTGGGAAAAGACTAAATGCCGTTTCTAGCATATATTTTGTTTATAATTCTAATATTTTTAATAGTAATCCACGATAAGGAATAATCTATGATTAAAATGAAGTATATTGTTTCTGGTAATTATAACGAATATAACGAGTTTATGCATAAGCATAGAGACGATATAAACGTAGTATATCAGTATGTTGATAGTCCCAGAACTCTTCTAGGCCTAAAGAATATAGAAGGATTCTATATAGGAACGTATTATACGAGACACGATATAGGAGCGATTAAAGATATGATTAAAACGAGTAAAACCGTTTATCCAGTTAATAACGAATATACTGTAGAACACGTAACGGCATTAGATAATAGTCACGTAATAGATAGAAGAAACTATAAGGAATTAAACGATAATGCTATGATAGATTCTATGCGAGATAGAGATTAAGTAGATAATACTGTGGATAACCTGTGGATAATCGAGCCTATATAGAAAAGCGGAATAGCGTTGTAGATGTTTGAATATGGTCAGATAATACTAGATGATAATCGTTTTAATTAAATCATTATAATCTTTAAAGCAATCTACTATTTTAACATCGTTTCAAAGTTCTGTCAACCGCTTAAAGTACCCTAGCGCCCTGAAGGGTTATTGCTTGTCCAAACGATCAGAATGTGCTATAATAGAGACATAGCAACAAGGAATAGTATGAGAATAGAGACAGCAATCAAGCATTTGGAATCAGATGCAGACTTCTTGGGAATGGAGTTTTTCGACTTCATTGCTTTTGTCAAAGAGAATCCCATGGCACAGACTCGTAAGACCATTGAGGCATATGCAATCTTCGCAATCGAAAGCAAACGCGCATGGGACAAGGTTGCTTAAGATGGCAGCAATAGATTACTTAATTCGAGAGGTCTGGGAAGACGGATCTGAGACATTATTCGTATCGCACGTTAGTCAGTATCAAGATTACTATGGCGAAGAGCAAAGCAGAGCTTGGGCGCTTGAGAGAGCTAAAGAGCGCTGGGACTGTATGGCACACGTATGGGGAGCACACGGTACCACTATTATCAGGCCTAAAGCATTTGAGATCTTAAGCTCTACTGTTTACAGAGATCGCAGACATTTCTGGCACCCGGCTGACTCTATCAGCTCGCTTGTTAGAGGCGTTTTTTTAATTAAAGAAGAGGAACATTACTATGAATACAATGCTTAAAGAACTAGCACCCGTATCGAAAGATGTCGCGCGCTCTATGCAAGAGGATGCAGTCGCAAAGTTTCTAGCTTCCGGTGGTTACGTTCAAGAACTCAAAGGCCGTAAGAATCCGAAACCGGTCTCAGCAAGGGGTAAATCGAATTCTGGCATGAAACTTCGGGCAGATCCAACGGCTAGATTCCCCTCAAAAAGCTATTGACAAGATTTCTATATGGTGTTATAATACTCTATGTAGCAAAACAGAAAGGTCTATATTATGCGCACTTTAACAGAAGCTGAATCTGAACTGATAAACACTACAGAGTACACTGTAGATTGGTCTGAGCTATCAGAGACTACATCTGAAGAACGACTCGAAGAAATGTTCGATGCACTCATTGCTGGCGCTTATGACGAACGCGATGATCTTGGGGGTTTAACTGTATACTTCAAAGATGACAAACTCGTAGCATTTTACGACTATGAGCAGTTTGCTGGCACTGTTTTTTAAGTGTTGCTGGCGCTGAGAACTGAGAAAACGGCGTTATAAGTCTATGTCAGCATTAGCATTTTTACGCCGTTTTTCTAAAAGCATGCTAAAAGGAGCAGTTCGTGTACCTATATACCCTACTGCTACGTATGGTCTTTGCTTGACAGGTTGTCCATTTCGTGCTATAATTGAGGCATGAACAAAGGAACACAGATGATAAAAGAGCTAGCGATAGAAGTATCCCAAGCAGCGCTGTTCGTAGCAGTTGCATTCGGTCCGTTTTTCTACTACATTTTGACAAAGGTTTGATCATGAACAGCAGAGAACAAGCAATGTACGGTATGTCTACAGAAGACATCAAAGAGCAATACATGGACAGCATTACAGCAAAGTGCAGCGGTCTAGAGATGGTCGTAGCAGGTATCTTATCAGATGCAC
>Ga0222713_10000813_pt1 | contig 35468 bp, 42 predicted proteins | sample C33_649DmetaG_FD_165061 | JGI IMG/M metagenome (GOLD analysis project Ga0222713, IMG submission 165061) | Estuarine water microbial communities from San Francisco Bay, California, United States - C33_649D | ecosystem: Environmental > Aquatic > Marine > Unclassified | place: USA: California... | reverse complement strand
ACGGCGGCTGCGGTCAAGTATGCCGTGGAGCATATCAAGCCTACAACAGCACTGGTATCGCTCAAGCTGACAATAGACGATGCGGTGCGGCCCATTGAAGGGGATATAACGGAGCTAAGCAGCACGGCGCGCACCCACTTCCGTAAACTTACTGGCGAGTCTGGCTACGGTAATTCGTACAAAACGATGCTCTTTCGGGAGCTGCGCAACATCACCTTCGCGTCAGCGGAACTGAACCACACAATAGCCGAGTTCTACGCGGCTGTGGACCAAGTGCAGGCAGCAAAAGACCTTTACAGCCGCCCTGTGCACTTCATCGGGCTGTCTGACAACTACGGCCAGCTGGTGGCGGACGTAGCGACATGTAAGGTGGGGTATGGCATAGCCCCTGAGTTCACCGTGCCTACGCGTATGCCGGCCACGGAGCTGCCTGAGTGGGCACAGGGTCGCATAGCGGTGCTGCAGATGATGGCACCCGAAACCTACGTGCGTGGCGTTGGCGTAAGGTTAGATGACAAGGTGTTCTACGCCATAGGAGGAGCCACGGATGTGGAGTAAGCCAAAGAAGTGCCGGTCCGGTTGGGACATCAAAGCAGTCATAAACCGTGACCTATCGAGCGCGACGTTGGTTAGCCCCTTTACACTTGGGGAGGCAACCATTGCCGCCGCGGCTAACAATGCGTTACGCGCTCAGTGGACGGGCGATATCGACAATGTCTATCGGGTGGCAATCGACGGGACAGCCGTCGAGGTCATGTGCCTAGGTATGGATATCGACTCGTCTATCGAGGGTATATATAACTCTACGTCCGAGCTGCCAATGTGGATGCAGGAGCGCCTAGCTGTGCTGTCCATGATGAAGGTGAACCCGCCGCAGACTAAGATCGAGGGCGTCGGTATGCGTGTCGACGAGCGCGTTTATTGGGTGCTTAGGGGGGAGTGACGTGGCAGCTACACCGGAGAAGAAAGTCAAAGCCAAGGTGGTCGCCCAGCTGAAAATGCTGGGGGCCTACTACTTCTACCCAGTGACGGGTGGTTACGGCGCAAGCGGTGTGCCTGACATCATCGTCTGCTACAGGGGTCGGTTCTTCGGGCTCGAGTGCAAGGCCAACGGCAACAAGCCCACGGCACTGCAGCAGCTGAACATCGACAATATCAACGACGCGGGCGGCATCGCCCTCGTCATCGACGAACACAACATGAATGACGTCAAAACAATCTTGGAGAACGCACATGGCCTTCTGGAATAAGACACAACCCGTTAGGCCGTTGCCTAACATCAACACACACTCCACACGCTCCGCTGCGGTTATCCTGATGGATTCGGTGCGTGCCCTGCCTTCGCAAGCGGTTTGCAACGCGATCTACACGGCGCTGGCCGACAAGAACGACCTGAACGCCGCCGATCTGGAAGAACTGTCCAACCGCCTAGGTCGGATGGCGTGGGACAAGGCACGGATATGATCCGAAACTTTATCCTTACAAAGACGCTCTCTCGGTTCGAGGCCTTTGGCATCAGTGTCGCTGTTGGGGTTTTAACCCCCGGCACGTTTACTATGTGGAACCTTGGGGTGGCAGTGACCATACTGGTCGTTATGGCCCTCGTTGTAGCGAGAATGGAAGCACGAGGGCGGACATGAGCTGGCGCATACCAAACACGGTGCAGGTGGCGCTCGACGAGGTCGTAGCAGCGGGTATGCAGTATGCGCTAGAGGATGGGGGCAAGCACTACAAGATCAAGATCGCCGGTAGGCTGGCCGGCATTATACCCAAGGGCACGGCGTCTAAGGGCGCAACGGACCGGCGCCCCCTGCTCAACATGCGCGCACAGATACGGCGGATAATCAACGAAGTGAAAGGAGAAACGGAATGACCATAACCATGCAAGTCTTACTCTGGGGCGTCTTCTTTGTAGGGGCGATTGCCCTTCTCATCATAATGGCAGGAATGGCGTTTTTGTTTGTGTTCCTCGTCCGTGAGACGATGGACGAGTATAAGCGCAACAACCCACGGGGGCGGAAATGACCGAGGCACTTGTTGGTTTATGGCTTGGGTTGATGGTTGCAGTAGGTGCTTGGGGTGTAACAAACAGCATCTGGAAATCTGAAACAGTGAATCGTGGGCTTGCGCTTTACTGCCCGAACGATGGGGAGTGGGCGTGGAATGGGGAGTGTGGGAAATGAGTGACCTAATCAAGCGCGAAGATGCGCTGGAATGCTTCATGGGTTTTGACCGCATGGGTGATGTAAAAGATGCCATTGCTGCCCTGCCCGCAGTGGTTCCAAGTGTGAAGCCGCTGGTGTGGCTACAGCAATACAACGCTATAGGGGAACCAACTAATTTTTGGCAAGCCGCTGATCCTGTTTTGAATGTATGCTGGCACGCAAACCCAACCCGTCCAAAAGAAGTAGTCGAGGCAACCCGAAGTGACCGCATCCTCGCCGTGTTGGAACTTGTGGCTGCGCCCGACCCCGCCGCGATCCGTGAGGCTGCGCTGCAAGCCCGCATCGAAGAGTTGGGTGGCTCCTTGGCGTGGTATCAAATGATGGATGCTATGTCCTCCGATCATGTTGTCGAACTTACGGACAAACTAGAAGCCGCAGAAGCCAAGCTGACCAAGGCGGTAGAGACGCTTCAGATATTGAAGCCACTGCTTGGGGATAGTTGGGTTGATAGGCGCGTTCTCGCCGTGCTGGCTGATCTGGAGGGGAAGTGATGACTGCTAACACGTCTGGACCTGCAAACAGGTTGCCATTGAAATATTGGACATCATGCGGTGTCACAAGTCTTGTGGATGATCTGATCAAGGATAATTGGATCGCGCCAGAAGACAGGTTCCAAGAGATCGCACAGATTTACAAAGGCCAAACGCAACATCTTCGGAACGATGTGCTTAGGCTTCAAGAAAAAGTGCGTAGGCTTCAAGAAAAACTGGAGGGGAAGTGATGAGCGAGGTTAGGCTTGAACCAATCGTGACGGAAGACACTGATGGCGACCCTGTCATCACGTTCACAGAAGATCACACCATCCGCGACATCCTGCGCTATCTGCTGTCCACAGGCGTGGAGGCAAGCGAACTGATCTACCACATCAACGATCCGACTTTGCTGGCGAAAGAGAAAAAATGACCACCCGCTACGGAAACCGAACCATCATCAAGATGTTCAATCAAATCAACGCGCTTCGCAGAGCAATCCGCAAAGAAGGCACACCCGCCATCCAAGAAGCGTGGGACAAGGTCGAAGAGCATATCGACTTCATATACATACAGAGCGAGGCGAAGAATGTTGATTAAGGTCAGGGGCGTAATCTATCAAAGCGTCCGCCACGCCGCCGAAAGTCTTGGCGTGTCCAAAGACGCCGTCTACAGCGCACTACGTCGTGGGGCTATAGACAGTGTTGGTCTGGGCAACACGCAGCGCAAGCCGACGGAGCTGTTTGGGTTGAAGTTTAGGTCGCTCAGTGATGCAAGCAGACTGCTTGGTTTTCGTCGGGGCTACATCCAAAAGGTCCTTGCAACGAACAGCGCGGTCGGCATGGAGCGTATCCGCGTTGCCGTTTATGTTTATCAGCAAAAAGGAGAACAGCATGACCCGCGTAAAAAGACTAACGCGTGACATGATCGAAGCAGCGGCGCGTGAAGGGTGGAACGCCATCCATACCGCCCGACACTACGGGGTGCACAGGAACATTATTGACGACGCCTGTGATCGGTTTGGTATCGAGCTGCCCGAACGAGGCGCTGCCTACACAGCACTGGCATCAAATACGCCGAGGAAAAATCCGAACGCAGTGTGGTCGGCAAGCCCTGATGCAATTAAGCGGGCGCTTGATAAACTTCAACGCGCTAAACAGTTGCAATCAGCGCCAAACACTAGTAAGTAACAACAATACGTGTAAAGAATGGAACCGACCATGGGTATATTATCTAAGAAAGAAGAACGCGCGTGGGAGTATATACTGCGCAACCGCACTGCCGAAGCCGCCGATATAGCGACCGCATGCGGGGTATCCTTAAAGTTTGCGCAGCAGTGCCTCGACCGCATCGGCACACCGCGTGAGGTGTTTGAGGCAGAGCTGGTCTCGGGCCGTGAAGCGCAGCAGCCCACTACGCCGACCCGCGTGCAGACCCTCGAGACCGCGATCAAGCTGACGGCAGGGGATCGGAACAGGGCCTACGGGCCCCCGCACGGCAACCTATCGGACTGCGCTCTGCTGTGGGATGCCTATCTAGCTATCCGCAAAGGGGCACAAATCGACGCAGAAGCTGTGGCGTGGATGAACGTGCTGCAGAAGATCGCGCGCTCCGCGCAACCGGGCTACCACCCAGACAACTATACCGACGCGGCTGCTTACTCTGCCATTGCGGGTGAGTGCCGTGAAATTGAAATCAAGGGAGAGAAAGAATGACCATGAACTACTTCACACCTGCTGACATGAAACAACTTGACGCTACATACAATTACACCGCCCGTTCTGGTATCGGCTTTGGCCTTACCCCTGAGAACGAGCAGGTATTCATCTCTGCGCGTGACGTGGAGCGCCTTAAGTTTGAAGTCGGGGACGCCCTGCATGTATGGGCCACCGACAACTACGCTTCCCCGCACACAGCCCATTATCCTTCGCGCTGGCGCGCGGTGCGTGTCGAAGTCACAGCACGGGTGGCTGACGCTGTTAGTGCATGGCCTAACGCCGCCCCTGCTGCTGAGCAGCCTATGCCCCCCGTTCTTTCGGCGATTTTAGCGAAGTGGGACGAAAAGCTTGACGCACCCGAACCTAAACCAGCAGTGGCTGCGACCGCCGGCGCGGACTTCGACGAAGTCTTTGCTAAGCTCATGAGCCAAGACCGCCCGTGGACCGTTAAACAACTGCACGCTGCCATGGTCGCGCTAGGTACCGACGTGTCATACGATGGTGATCTCGCTAAAAAGGTCTCCAATCACACGCACAGGCAGCACGCGGCTGGCAAGATTGCGGGGCTCAGGGTCTATTCCGCCGGCAATCAGGAAAAGTGCAGCGCTGTCTACTACGCCAAAAACATCGCGGTGTTCTACGACTACCTCGATACGCCTATGGACGAGGAATAATACGTGGACATCATCACGCTCGACTTCGAGACCTACTACGACAAGGACTACTCGCTGTCTAAGATCACCACGGAAGAATACATCCGTGACCCCCGCTTCCAAGTCATTGGGGTGGGGGCGAAAGTCAATGACGGCAAGACCGAGTGGTTCAGCGGTACGCACGGACGCATCAAGGAGTTCATGGCCCAGTATAACTGGGCCAACTCTGCGGCGCTGGCACACAATATGATGTTCGATGGCGCGATCATGTCGTGGCGATTTGACATCCGCCCGAAGGCGCTGTTCGACACACTGTGCATGGCCCGTGCTATCCACGGCGTCGAAAAGAGCGCCAGCCTTAAAACCCTCGCCGAAAACTACGAGGTGGGGGAGAAAGGCACCGAGGTGCTGGACGCCAAGGGTAAGCGACGGGCTGACTTCACACCGGAGGAGCTAGCGGCCTATGGGGGCTACTGCGTCAACGACGTGGAGCTGACCTACGACATCTTCAACATCATGATGTCCCGTGGGTTCCCGAAGTCCGAGCTCAAGCTGATTGACCTGACCCTGCGTATGTTCACTGAGCCTACGCTGGGGTTGGACCGCGAACGGCTCGAGGGGCACCTAACAAAAACCCAGCTGATAAAGGAGGACCTGCTGAAGTCCGCAGGGGTTGAAGACAAGGCCGACCTTATGTCGAACCCGAAGTTTGCCGCACTGCTGGGTAAGTTTGGTGCCCCCTGCCCCATGAAGATAAGCCCCACCACGGGGAACATGACCTTCGCATTGGCTAAGAGCGACCAAGGCATGAAAGACCTGCTAGAGCACGACGACCCCCATGTGCAATCGCTGGCTGCTGCGCGGCTTGGGGTGAAGTCTACGCTCGAGGAGACCCGCACACAGCGGTTCATCGACATCTCTGGGCGCGGCATGCTGCCTGTCCCTGTGCGGTATTATGCTGCGCATACTGGCCGCTGGGGTGGGGACGATAAGATCAACCTACAGAACCTCCCTAGTCGGGGGCCTAACGCCAAGGCGCTTAAGAAGTGCATCGTGGCGCCAGAAGGGTTCAGCATCGTCGAGGCCGACTCAGCACAGATCGAAGCGCGTATGCTTGCGTGGCTGGCTGGGCAGGACGACGTGGTGCAGACCTTCGCGTCTAAGGGTGACGTCTACAAGAAGATGGCCTCTGCGATCTATAACGTGGACGAGGGTGACGTGACCAAAGACCAGCGGTTCGTGGGTAAGACCACGGTGCTGGGTGCGGGCTACGGCATGGGTGGGGAGAAGTTCCAGCTGGCGCTCAAGAACTCTGGGGTGGACATCACCAAGGCCGAAGCGGCTAAGATCATCGGCATCTACCGCGAAACCAACGACATGATCTCGAACATGTGGAAGCAAGCCGGCACCATGCTGCGATACATGGTGCGTGGCGACTCTATGCCTTTCGGCAAGGACGGGGTTCTGGGTGTGGATACCTATGCTCCCGGTATCAAGCTGCCCAATGGGTTGCTGATCCGGTACGACGAGTTGGAAGAGGCCGAGAACGAGAAAGGCGGCACCGAGTATTCTTACAAGACCCGCATGGGGCGCACCCGTATCTACGGCGGGAAGGTGGTCGAGAATGTCACGCAAGCACTCGCCAGACTTATCATTGGCGAACAAATGTTGCGAATCAGTAAGAAGTACAGAGTTGTGTTGACTGTGCATGACAGCATCGTATGCTGTGTGCCTGACAACGAAGCCGAAACCTGCAAGGCCTATGTCGAAGAGTGTATGCGTTGGGTTCCTGCTTGGGCCGATGGCCTACCCGTCGACTGCGAAGCCGGTATTGGCAAGAACTATGGAGAGACGGAATGACAGTGGAAATTACCTGCACTGAGGCGGAGTTTTACGACGTCATGCGTGAGAGTGCTCTAGGGCGCATGTGGCTTACGTGGCACCGCACCAACCCTGAGTTTTTTGCTTTGTTCGAGCAGTTCACCGCCGAAGCGCTGCGTAGAGGACACAAGAATTTGAGTGGTTGGCTCATTGCCAACAGGGTGCGTTGGGAGACCAGCATCGTGACAAAAGGCAACGACTACAAAATCTCGAACAACTTTATAGCCCTGTTTACCCGGCTCTATATGGTCCGCAACCCGCAGTACGTGGGTTTCTTTAGGACAAAGCGCATGAAACGCCTCAAGCGGGATGTGTTTAACCCGGAAGGCGCTACCGAATGAGCAGTGCAGGTGCATGGTCCTTTAGTCGGATGAAGGCGTTCGAGACGTGTCCAAAACAGTATTACCACGTGAACGTCCTCAAGCAGTTCCCGTTCCAAGAGACTGAAGCGACCCGCTATGGCACCGAGTTTCACAAGGCATGCGAAGAGTATATCCGCGACGATAAGCCCCTGCCCCCGCAGTTTTCGTTTATGCAGCCCACTATGGAACTGCTTGCGGCGATGCCGGGGGAGAAGCACTGCGAACTCAAGATGGGTCTGACCGCCGATCTCGAGGCGTGTGGCTTCTTCGATAAGAACGTGTGGTTCCGCGGTATCGTGGACCTGCTGATTATTGACGGCGATAAGGCCCGCGTTGTGGACTACAAGACCGGCAAGAATGCGAAGTATGCCGACGTCGGGCAGTTGCAGCTGATGGCTTTGTCCGTGTTCAAGCACTTCCCGCAGGTCAAGAAGGTGAAGGGCGCGTTGCTCTTCACCATCGCCAACGACATCGTGAAGCAGGACTATGCCGTGACCGACGAGGGCGTGCTGTGGAAACCGTGGGTGATGAAGTATGCTGCGCTGGAGAAGGCACACGATACAAACGTGTGGAATCCTAGGCCGTCAGGGCTATGCCGAAAGTACTGCCCTGTGGTAGAATGCGCGCATAACGGGAGTTAATCGCCATGCCATACACGAAGTCGCCGCGCCCCTATAAGCACGAGTACGAAAAACAGAAAGAGCGCGGGGAGCACCCAGATCGCATGGAGCGCCAGCGTGCACGTAGGGCGCTGGACAAGAAAGGCGTGGATCGCACCGGCAAGGATGTGAGCCACAAGAAGGCGTTAGCCAAGGGGGGCAGCAACGCTGACGGCTATAAGCTAGAGAGCCCCGCAAAGAACCGTAGCCGGAACGGCCATAAGCCCGGTGAGAAAAAAAGTTAGGGAAAACCCTAACGTCTCGGAGAACGACATGCAGATTATTGACAACAAGGCGTTGCTTTTGAAGCTACGCAATCCAAAACAAGTCACTACCGTCATCCCAAAAAGCAAGGCCGTCAGTGATCACGAGGTGCTTGTGAATTGGGGCGTGCAGGAGACGCACACGCTGCGCGGGCTGAACATCAAGGTGCCGTCGCCCATCGAAGGCCGCTATGTTTGGACCGGCAAGTTCGCTCCGATGTCGCATCAGCGCACGACATCATCCTTCCTGACGATGCACCAGAAGGCGTTTTGCTTTAACGAAGCCGGCACCGGAAAGACGGCCAGCGCTATCTGGGCTGCGGACTTCCTTATGAAGCAGGGCATCATCAAGCGGGCTTTGGTCATCTGCCCGATCTCGATCATGGACAGCGCATGGCGCGCAGACTTGTTCTCGTTTGCAATGCACCGGACAGTCGACATTGCCTACGGCCCTGCCGCCAAGCGCAAGAAGATCATCGCCGGAAAGCCCGACTTCCTTATCATCAACTATGACGGCGTCGAGATCGTCAAAGATGACATTGCTGCAGCGGGCTACGACCTGATCATTGTGGACGAGGCAAGCCACTATAAGAACGCCCAGAGCAAGCGCTGGAAGGTGCTGAACTCGCTGGTGAAGCCCGAGACGTGGCTATGGCTGATGACCGGTACACCCGCGGCCCAAGGGCCTGAGGACGCTTTCGGTTTGGCGAAGCTGGTCAACCCTGCCGGTGTGCCTAAGTTCTTCAACGCTTGGAAGGACATGGTGATGTATAAGGTGTCCCAGTATCGTTGGAAGCCCAAGGAACACTCCGAACGCACTGTGCACCGCGCCCTACAGCCAGCGATCCGGTTCACCAAAGAAGAATGCCTAGACCTGCCGGACATGACCTACGTGAAGCGGGACGTGGCGCTGACCAAACAGCAAGAGCTCTATTACAACCGGCTTAAGAACCAGATGGTCATGGAAGTGGCCGGCGCACAGATCACAGCCGTGAACGCTGCGGTGATGATGGGTAAGCTGCTGCAGATTTCGGCGGGCGCAAGCTATACTGAGTCCGGCGACACGGTGCAGTTCGACATCAACAACCGCTACAGCGTCCTGAAAGAGGTCATCGCCGAAAGCACCCACAAGGTGCTGGTCTTCGTACCCTTCAAGCACGTCATCGACATGCTGACCGCGCAACTTACCAAGGACGGCATCACCAACGCTATGATCCGTGGTGACGTCAGCGCGGGGGACCGGACCGAAATCTTTAAGCATTTCCAAACCCAGCCCGACCCCAAGGTGCTGGTCATCCAGCCACAGGCCGCGGCACACGGCGTCACGCTCACAGCGGCAAACACAGTCGTCTGGTGGGCACCGACATCATCGCTCGAAACCTACGCACAGGCAAACGCGCGCGTGCATCGCAAAGGTCAGGCCAACAAATGCACCGTGGTCCAGCTGCAGGGCTCGGGCGTGGAGCGTCGGGTCTATAAGATGCTAGACGAGAAGATTGACGTACACGCAAAGGTCGTCGATCTTTACAAAGAATTGCTTGACTAGTGTAACGGATATCATTAGATATCAACTTCTAATAGTGCAGGAGAACCACTATGACCGCCGAAACCGTGGGCGATACCGCCCTTACTCCCGAGATGCTGACCAAGACCTACATCAAAATCCGCGACAAGCGGGCGGAGCTCAAAGCAGAGTTCGACCAAAAGGATGAGGTTCTGGAGATGCAGCTTAACACGATCAAGTCGGAGCTGCTTGATTACTGCAAAGCGCAGGGTATCGAAAGCGTTCGCACCCCAGCGGGTGTGTTCTACCGCACGATGAAGACGCGCTATTGGACAAACGACTGGGATTCGATGAACAAGTTCATCTTGGAAAACGAAGTCCCGCAGTTCTACGAGAAGCGGCTTAATCAGACTGTGGTGAAGCAGTTCCTTGAAGAAAACCCCGACGTGCTGCCACCCGGCCTGAACTCCGACAGCGAATACGTCATAACTGTAAGGAAGAAGTAATGACCGAAACTCCAACCCCGTTCGCCACCATCGAGGAAGTCGCAAAGTACTTCGTCGTGTCGGTCGCGACCGTGCGTACATGGCTGCGTAACGGCACCATCCCGAAGCACACCTACCTAAAGGTGGGCAATACCTACCGGTTCAATCTGCCCGATGTGGCAGCTGCCCTCGTCAACGCACCGAAGGAGCCGGTGCAGTTGGAAATGAACTTCGACAAAGACAACGATAACTAAGGAGAACGACATGAGTGAAATGACCCTCTTCGGCGGCGGCAACCCGCTGGTAAACAGCGAACTCTTCAAGTCGCTGCGTGACATGAACAAGACCCTTGCTGGCGGCAGCGGTGGCGGTGGCAAGCGCATCTCGATCAAGGGCAACAAGTTCCGCCTTTTCGTCGATGGTGAGCAGGTCTCCGTATCCAAGGAAGACCACCTGAACGTCGTGGTGGTTAACGCCGCTGCGATCTCGCGCACCTACTACGAAGGCACCTACGACCCGAACAACACCTCGGCGCCTACCTGCTGGTCGACGGATACCCGTGCCCCTGCTGCTGACGTCCCTGCAGAGCAGAAGAAGGCTTCGCGTTGCGCAGACTGCCCGATGAACGTCAAGGGCTCGGGGCAGGGCGACAGCCGTGCATGCCGATATAACCAGCGTCTGGCGATCACGCTTGAAGGCAAACCGGACGAAGTCTACCAGCTGCAGCTTCCGGCTACGTCGCTGTTTGGCGACGGGAAGAACGGCAAGATGCCTATGCAGGCGTATGCTAAGTTCCTTGACGCGCATAACACGCCGATCATCGCGGTCATGACCCAGATGACGTTGGACGAAAACTCGGAAACTCCGAAGTTGTTTTTCAAGCCTGTGCGCTCGTTGACCGAGGAAGAACTGCAGGCCGCAGTTGTCGCCAAGGACAGTGAAGATGCCACTAAGGCTATCACGATGACCGTTGCACAGACTGATGGGGTTAAGAAGAAGGACTCGCCCGCTGGCACCAAGACCTTCAACCCTGCCAAGGACAAGATCGAGATCGACGAAGAGGAGGAGGTCGCTGAACCTAAGAAGGTTGAAGCCAAGAAGACCGCCACGACTACCGTCACTTCTAAGGCGAACGTCTCGGCTCTTGTCGCGGAATGGGATGACGAGTAATCCTTAATAGGCTTGCCGCGACGGGGGATAAAAATAACCCAACCTCGTCGCGGCGTCCCAACAGGTAGAGTGGCGGTAATGGATACAAATACGTTTTTGCAGTCCGTGCTTGGAACTGCAGGCTCCTACTGCGTTTTCGCGCTAAGTGATGGCCGGCGCATTCAGAAATTCTACGACACCATCGAGCAGCTTGAACACGCTGCCGTCAACTTTGACGAGAATGGCTTCGACGCTTACTACGCCCTTGGCACTTTTGAAGAGGCTGGTTCTCGCGAAGCCGATAACGTCAAGCAGATGCGGTCGTTCTTCATGGACCTAGACTGTGGTGTTAACCTAAAGACTGGCAAACCCAAAGATTTTCCTGATCAGCACGCAGCCATCTTGGCGCTCAAGGGGTTCGTAAAGGCCAACGGGCTACCCCGCCCGTTCTTGGTCAACTCCGGCTACGGTGTGCACGTCTACTGGCCCCTGACGGAACCGGTGGATTTCATGACGTGGCTTCCGGTAGCCGAGCGGCTTAAGGCGCTGGCTAAGGCCCAAGGGTTCAAGGCTGACGAGGCTGTGACCGCCGACGCTGCCCGTGTGCTGCGGGTGCCGGGGACGCATAACCACAAGGGTGATGACCCCAAGCCTGTGACCTTCTTTGGCATGGCTGCGCCTGATCCGGTAGTGTTCTTTGACTTCGCCGCACGGCTCGAGGCTGTAACTGTTAGTCTGCCGACTAACATACCGGCGCGGCGCTACTCACCTGCGGTGACAAACAGTGCGATGATGGACGCCCTAATCGGCAAGCGGGAAGCATCGTTTAAAACCATCATGCAGAAGACCATAGCCGGTAAGGGCTGCGCCCAGCTGGCATACTGCATCGAGCACAGGGCTGAACTGGCGGAGCCCATGTGGCGCGCGGCGTTGTCTATCGCCAAGCACTGCACCGATATGCCCAAGGCTGTGAAGTCGGTGTCTATGGGCCACGCCGAATACGACGAAGACGCAGCGCTATATAAAGCCAGCCTGATCAAGGGGCCGTATCTCTGTGCACGTTTCGAAGAGTATAACCCGGGCGGGTGCCAAGGATGCCCCAACTGGAACAAGATCAAGTCGCCAATCGTCCTAGGACAGCAGTTCACTGAAGCTACGCCAGAGGACAACATCGTTGCCGTATCGGACCCAGAAGAACCAGAGGCACCACCACGGGTCTATGAAATCCCCACATACCCAAGCCCCTACTTCCGCGGCAAAGACGGCGGCGTGTTCATCCGTATCATTGACGACGAGGGTGAGGTCAGCGAACGGATTGTCTGGCACCACGATCTCTATGTCGTGCGCCGCCTGTATGACCCCGAGCAGGGTGAAATCATCGAGATGCGGCACCACCTACCAAGGGACGGGGTTAGGTCCTTCGTGGTGCCGCTATACGTCGTTACGTCGAAAGAAGAGTTTCGGAAAGTACTCGCCACCAATGGCGTCATAGCTATCAACAAAGAAGTGGATGCGATCATGAGCTTTACGCAAAGCATGGTTAAAGACCTGCAGATCACCACGCAGGCAGACAATGCCCACCGCCAGTTTGGCTGGCTACCCGACTTCAAAGGCTTCATCCTTGGGGACAAGGTCATCTACGAAGACCGCGTCGAGTTCAACGCACCGTCAGCTGCAACGCGCGGCATGATCGAGTTCTTTGAACCAGCGGGCACCCTTGACGGGTGGCGCGAAGCGGTCAACTTCTACAACCGGCCCGGCTTCGAACTGCACCAGTTCATCACCTGTGTCGGTTTCGGCTCGGTGCTGATGAAGTTCCTGCCTATCAACGCGGCGCTGCTGCACATCTGGTCCAAGGACTCCGGCTTCGGCAAGACACACGCCCAGTTTGCAGCGCTCTCGGCGTGGGGCAACCCCAGTAAACTTATCCTGCAGGAGCGGGACACCCACAACTCCCGTATGAACCGCGCCGACGTGATGCACAGCCTACCGGTCTGCATGGACGAGATCACGAATATCAAGCCCCATGACGCTTCCGACATGATCTACCAGATCACCGGCGGGCAGCAGCGCAACCGCTTGGCTTCGACAGGCAACACCGAACGCTACCGCGGTGATCCTTGGAACCTGCTGTTTATCTCATCTGGGAACTGCAGCCTGATCGACAAAGTGGCCATGGCAAAGGCCATGCCGAAAGCAGAAGCCCAGCGGGTGCTGGAGATCGAGACAAGCCGGCTCTTCACCGAGAAGGCCGACAAGCGCCAGACAGACGCGTTCAGCGCCCAGATACAGAACAACTACGGCCATGCAGGTATCTTGTTCGTCCAGTATGTGATGGCCAACCGCGCCGAAACCAAACTGTTGGTGGAGACGCTGCAGCGCAAGATCGACGAGGCCGCGGGCCTTGGCCCTGAAAACCGCTTCTGGTCCGCTGCCGTCGCTACATCACTTGCCGCTGCAGTGATCTGTAAGCACCTCGAACTCTTGGACTACGACATCCCCACGCTGCGGGATTACATCGTCAAGAACATCCTTAAGGGCAACAAGGCGGTCAGCGCCGATATGTCCCTAGACCCGATGGACCTCGTGACCGCCTATACCTACCAGAATTTGGGCCGCATCCTGCAGATCAAGTCCACCGTCGACCGCCGCAGCAAGGGGAACGACAACGGCATTGACGACCTTGTGGTGCCAGATCAGCAGCCTAGGACCGCCGATATCGTCGGGCGTTACGAGACCGACCTGCATGTGCTTTTCCTTCTGCCGGCACCGTTTAAGGCATGGCTGGCCGAGCAGCAGGTCAACTACAACTCTGTTATCGCTGAGCTCAAAACCAAGTATAACGCCAAGAAGTCGAAGGTCCGCCTGACCAAAGGCACGAAACTGCAGATGCCGGTCGCCGACACCATTGAAATTCCGATTGTCCTAGGCGATCCGAATGGCGAAGAAGGTAAATGATCTAGACCCCGATGGCGTCCGCATCATCGTGCCGTGGCGACAAATACCCGTGGGGGGCTCACTCTTTGTCCCCTGCATCGACACCGAACGCTGCGAGCGGCAGGTTCAACAGGTGGCGAGAAGGTTAGGGATACGCCTAACGTGTAGGCAGCGAATTGAAGCCCAGCTATTGGGGTTGCGTATATGGAGAACCACATGATATTGTGTGCCTGACAGAAGAGCCTGCCGCCAGCTCGCCTACTGTTGTTCTCCACACTGGCCCCGGCTTCGCGCCGGGGCTTTTTTCTTAGAAGAGCTGCACGCCCTTATTATACATCGCCTGCAGGTCAGCCAGTCCTTCTTGCACCGCAGGGTTAACCGACACACCGCTGGACATCTGTTCCGATGTGCGTTGGTGGCTCTTCAAGGACCGCTTAAGGAACTCGTTGTCGATCACTGCATCAGGGAACCGGCCCTTAACATCCTCGTTGAACGCACGGATGTCTTCCAGAACTTCGCGGGCCCCTTCGATGTCACCTTCACGCAGGGCGATGTAGTAGAGCTTGGACAGGTCCGAACGCTTCTTGGATACCGCGTTGCTGATCTTAACCTTGAGCTGGTTAATGTCCTGCTGCAGCGTGGCCTTCGTCGGCGTAAACCCGAGCATCTGCCCGAGCAAGTCGCTGGCCCCAAGATCACCGGTGATAACGTCCTTGCGGCGCGTTTCGATGGAAGCGCCATCGGATAGATATCTTCCCGCCTTGATGAAGTTGCGGACCGCTGCCGGCACCATGTTCTCGATACCGCGCACCATATCGCCTTCTTCGCCGGTCATGGCGTTGTAGAACTCCGACACACCGCGACCAAGCTGCGTGGCAGTAGACCACGCGGGACCGCCGAGGTTGGCTACAAGGGTCTCTTCCGCAGACGGGTCGGTGTTATAGCGGTTCTCGCGGATTAGAAGTCCGGTAAGACCGATACGCGACGAGATGTCGAGCCCAGTGATTTCAGACAGGAAGCCCTTGTAGAGCCCTTCGCCAAGGTAGCGGCGGGTCAGCATGTCTGCATCTTCTTCGTCGTCCCCAAGGAACGCATCTGCCACGGTGGACACAAGCCCATAGAGCGGCATGCCTGCGATACCGGCAAGCGCGAAGGACGAAAGCTGCAGGCCGACAAGCTGCTTGAAGGCAACCCGACGATCCTCTGGTGTGAAGTCCGGGTCATTGCTGCCTATCGTCAGCTGCTTTGCCAGCTTCATCTGCAGGTAGAACATGGACAGGCCGTAGTTCTTGAACATCATGGCCACGCGTCCGATACCCTTCTGGGCCCAGCGCGGTGCAGTCGCAAGCGTGGAACCACCACCGGTTTCCGTTGCCTGATACACAGCGCGCTCGGCAGCGCGGGTGCGCCGCTGCGCTTCGGTAAGCCCCCGTTCAGCTTCCGTAGGCTTGTTACGCAGACGGGCGAGCTCTAGGTTATAGGCCGCAACGAGCGCGACCTGCCGGTTGGCCCGTTCGACTTGGTGGAACATAGCGCCAGAGATGGCCGCGAAGCGGTCCCCGAAGCCCCGTGCACGCCCAACATCTTCGGCGCCAATGCTATCGTAGAAGATCGAGCGGTTCAGCTGGCCGTTCTTAGATGCGACATCCACGAGAGGAGCGAGCTCCTGCAGCATCGGACGAAGTTCCGGTGCAATGTCGTCACGCAGGACGTATTCGTTGTTGCTGTTCAGGACGAAGTAGTTGTCGATAGACGGCATCGACCGCACCTTGGTCGTCTTCTGTCCTTGGAACTGCGCAGGGAGCTCGAGCTCTCGTGACAGCCCGCTGTTCATAAATAGCTTGTAGGCATTGCCGATTGCAGTGGCAGCCGACTTGCTTCCGTAGCGTCCAGCCAGATACGGATACAGCACAACCGGAACCGACGACAAGTTCACAAGCGCCGACGACACGTTCAGGCCGATAGTGAAGGTGAAGGCTGAGCGGTTAACAGTCTGCACCATGCGCTCGAACATATCCGCGGGCGGATTGGTGGCGAAGTTGGCCCGTGCCACAAGTTCTTCGACCACCGCGACCTTGTTCTGGTCGTTGGTGTTGCGCGCCTGATCCTGAATGGCGTCGGACACAGCCCTGATCTTGTTGCTGTAGGCATACCGCACACCCTGACGCCCAAGGCTGTAGCCCTTAGTTTTGAGCGCTTCGAGGGAGTCCTCCATGTAGCCACGGGTGTTCTTACGACGCTGCAGGGACTTGGCAAACGACGTTTCTGGCAGGGCGTCGACGAACAGCCGTGTGATTTCCTGCTGAATGCTCTGCGCCGTGGCCGCATCCACGTTGGTGTTGGCAAGGTTAGTCCGAATGATAGACAGCGTGTCACGCACAAACAGCGAGTCGGGCGTGCGCCCTTTCTGCACTATGTCGAGCGTGGAGTAGTAGTTGTAGATCGGCTTGCCGTCCTGCCCCTTGGACACTTCCGGCATAGCCTCAAGCTCTTTGGCGGCACGGTCACGTGCACGGGGGCTTTCGTATGCTTCTTTCACCGGCTCCGTGGTGCCGGTCTCGGGGTCGAACGCGCTGTATTCCAGCCAGTAGTCGCCCTTGCGAGCCAGCGGGAAGTAGGGTTCAAGGCGGTTCATGTCGAAGAACTTGGTGTAGATGCTCTTCTTGACTTCTGCAGCCAGCGCAGGATTAGACGACAGGATGAAGTCGATCTTGCCCGAAAGCGCTTCACGCAGACGCTCGTATTGCGTGCGATACAGCTGGCGCATGTTGTTGTATAGGTCATGGCCGTCTTTGCCAATGGCAGCCCAGTCTTTCTGGAGTGCATCGTACATGCCCATTTTTTCCGAACCAGCGCCGTACTTTTTGATGGCCTTGGCGCGCGGTAGGGAGGGGTCAACTTGGTTGACTGTGGAGCGCGTGACGACGCGGTCGAACACCGACTTAAGGTTGGGGTTGTTCTTCACCCACTTCTGGGCGATCTGCAGAACACCGTCTACCTCTTGGTCGGACTTGATAGATGCCGCGTCCATCTGCTGCACAGCATTCTGGAGATCATAGGCGCCGTCGACCTTATAGTGCGCGGATACGTCACCAAGAGCCTGCATGCCTAGGAAGCCGAGAATGGTGCGCTTTGCACCCCAAGAAGCGCCGGCCAACACATTGGATGCGTCGTCGCCGAACTGCTGGGCGAACTCCTTGGTGCGGCCCGGGAAGGAGCCGTCGACCTGTGCAACGCGATTGAGTAGCACCGCTTCCTCTTGCGGCGAGGAAAACTGTGTTGCGCTGATCGGGGAGTCCAGCATCTCCATGACCATTTGGTCAGTGACGTCGAGCGCGCTGCCAAGTGCTTTTAGGGGCATGCCAAGCAACCGACGCACGAAGTTCGTCACCTCGTGCAGGAACCGCCCGCGCGCTGAAATAGGCTTGCCATCGGGATACAGGCGGGCCAGTTCGCTCTGGAACTGCGGGTCGGAGAAAGCATCAGCGACAAACTCAAACAGGTTCTTCTGCCCGTTTAGCTTACCAAGCTTCGGCGCTACGTCGGCGAAGATTTTTTCCATACGCTTGCGCAGCGGCGACGCTTTATTCAGCAATTCTTTTGCGGTGGCGGCATGCGTCATCTCGTGCAGCAACGTCATGACGTTCGTGCCGTAGAGGGAGTCCAACAGAATTTTGCTTGTGCCGCCGATCCGCCGATACTGCCCATTGAGGTTAGCTTCGGTGGCTTCGTCGCGCAGGCCGTCCACAAGCCGCACCGAGGTGCCTTCGGCGTAGGGGGCAAGTGCACGGGCGATGCGTTTAACCCGATCATTGGGCGCGTGGAGCTGCAAGGCGCGCAGGGCCAGCGTAAGATTACCACGACGCAGCGCGTTGATCACCGCGGGGTGCAGCGGGGTGTAAAGGTCCAGAACTTCCTGCGGGCGGTTGAACCGCAGCCCGAGGATTTTGTCTGTTACGAGGTCGATTTGGTCTTCGTCGGTAAGTTTTGTCTTGGGCAGCGCGCGCTTTGGTATCGGTGCCTTCGTCTCCTGTACGGCGCTAAGAAGGTTCTCCAGCCCCTGCATCCGTGTGCGTGCAGCACCAGCTAGTGCTTTCGACTCTGCCTTTTTTGCGGCGTCTTCGGTCGCCTGCACGGCCAGCTCCTGCTCCATGGCCTGACGTTCTTCTGCGTTAGCGGCGCGCCCACCGATAGCGGTAGAGCTTGGCGCAGACGACAGCACCTTATTAGGGACCTTAGCTTCTTGCGCTTGCTTATACTTGCGCTGCAGTTCACGCACCTTGGCCTGTGCCTGCGGGGACATGTTGGTTTCGACCCACTTAAGCGCTTCCTTTGCGCGCTCCGCGGTCATGCCATCAAAGAACTCTCGTTCCACGGGGCTGATTGTTTCGTCACCTGCCGGTAGTGTACCGGTTTCGGCCTCGAGCGCTTTCTCACCCTTGAACCGCTGATTCTTGAGCGTGGCATCGGCAACGATGAACTCGAGCGCGTCGATTGGGCGCTTGAACCGCGAGAAGTACATCTGTGCATTCTCGGCAGGGGCCATGCCGGCCTTGCCTTTCTTAACGGCGCCGGGCTGAAACAGGTCCAGCACCTTGCGCTTATCTTCCGACGTCGTCGGGTCGTCCAGAACCAGTGCGTCGGGGACCGAGTATTCTTCGATGAGTGAAGCCAGTTCCGGCTTATCTGCTACCCGCGCCGTCCATGCGGCATCAAGTTCACTTTGCGCAGCCGAATTGGCCGCGACTTCACGAACTGCCTGCATTGGCGCAAGCGCTTTTTCAGCGTCACGTACCTGCAATTCGGTCGGCGAACCGGTAAACGCCGGAGCTGTCAGTGCGTTGGGCTCTGCTGTTGTTGCTGCTGCAGCACCCACAGTGTCCGACACACTTCCTCCCAGTCCTTCGCCTGCAGGTGCTTCAATCCCGGCGGCGCTTGCAGCGACGTCAACGGCCCCTCCGCCTCCTTCCACGCTTTGTCCACCACTTGGAACGCCAGCTCCCACTTCTCCCGGCTCAACCGCCGCAATCTCGGGGACATCTGCAACCTCCTGCATGGGGGCGGCTTTGCCGGCATCGACCGCTGCGGCTTTTCGCGCTTTTTGCTTCGGCACAACAACGGGGGCCGGCGGTTCGTCTGGGACAACCGCGGCTTTTGCAACAGCCTCGTTTACGCTCGGCACCTCTACTTTAGCGGCCTCTGTAACCGTAGCTTTCGGCACAGTGGTGGGCTCGGTCTTGACAGTAGGCTCGACCGGAGCTTCCGCCGGAGCTGCAGGTGCCTGTGCTTGGCGGATTGCGGAAACCTTAAATGGCAGCGTCAGGACGCGCTCTTTGCCATTTTGGTATTTGGATACAGCCCCAGCGCCTTCCAGCTTGCGCATCAAACCATTGGCTGCGGAGTAGCTGAGCCCGAGCGCATCCTGCAAAACCTTTGTCGTCGCTTTACCCGCAGCTTCAATAGCTTCGACCGCACTGAGCATCTGCGCATCACTACCGATAGAGCGTGCGGTTGCGGCGGCATCGGGGGAAAGCGAAGGGATATTAGACGTAGCCGAACCGCGCACAGCGCCGGGGGGCGGGGGCGTTACAACAACGTCAGGTGTCTGTGCGGCAGACAAAGGATCAAGCGTGCCCGGCGCCGGTAGAGCGCCAGCGACTTGGGTAGGCGCAGGGAGGGCAAGAGTTGGAGCGACGGGGACTTCTTCCTGCGGCGGAGGGGTAGGCGCAGTCCGGCTGCGGCCCGGCAGAAGGTCAAGCAGCCCCTGCACAAGTGCACCGGTGCCGGCACCGTAGCCAAGAGCTTCACCGGTATCCGAGAACGTACCCTTGTCCGGGTTATAGATGCCCTGCTCGATCAGGTTCTGTGCAATGGTGGTAGCGGCTTCCTGTGCGCCTTCAACGCCACCTTCGGCAGCGGCACGGGTCAGACGGTTCATGATCGTGCCCGTAGCGGGCTTACCGAGAACCTTAATGAACTTGATCGGCAGGAGTTCCAGTGCGCCGACAGGGGCACCAAGCAGCGCGGCGGTACCGCGTTCTTCCTCGGTCGCACCTGCAGCACGGGCGCGTTCAGATGCTTCACCAGAACCAGCACCAATAGCGAGCGCCGGTGCAGCATACAGACCCCCGGGCAAAAGGGCCGTTATGCCCAGCGCGCCAAAAGACCCAAGGGCTTCACCGAGAGTACCTCCAACCGTGTTCTCCATGCCCATGTCAGTCTGCGGCTTGAGACCATAGGCGACGCTGCGAATACCTTCGCGTGTTGGGGCTTCGTATTGTTCTGGCAGGGCAGCTGCGCCGCCAAGCAGGGCGGACTCAAACATACCGACGGCACCGCGCGCGATACCCTTGGGGATTTCCCCGAGGTAGTTAAGTACGCCTTCGCCTTCACCGGTTTCAACGGGCGCGCCGAATTTTGCGGCGTACTCTTGCTGAAAGTCTGTTTCCCGCTGACGCAAGATTCCGTCGATGCGGGTCTGTTCATCAACAGTCGGCGCATCGCCTTTGATCTTGAACCCGTAGCTACGCCCACTGATAGGGCCGGGGACAACGATTTCGGCCATGCTACGCCTCGCTAGTGATGGTTATTGGGATACGTCGTCCATAGAGTATACCCCTGACGAGGCCGCGGGAGAAGCCCCCGCAGAACCAATACCGTATTGGGACTTATAGGCGTTCCGAACCGCGGTTTTTTCCGCCAGAAGCGCATCGCGCTGGGCCACAAGCTGCAGTTTCTGGTCGGGGCTAGGCGGGTTTATAGTGTCGGTGAGTGCCAGATTGATAGCCTCGATGTCTGCATCGTACATATCAAGAGCACCGACAGGCAAGTCTTTACCCCGTGCGCCCTGTGCGGATTTAGCCGCTGCCGCGGCCCGTGCCATGCGTGATTGTTCTAGGGCGCCAAGGAGCTCGATCCGGTCCTTATCATACTGATCCCGCGCGCCGCGCGCTGCTTCGACACCCTTAAGACCAGCTTCGCCGATAGCGCCGCCAAGCGTCGGCTGCGTGGACGACATGAGGTTCAAACCGACTTGGGCCAGAGCCAGCCACTTGTCCTGTTCTGCCGCCTTCTCGCGCTTCTGCAGCGCGTTCATGAGCTCTTGCTCATAGGAGGACATGCCACCGGCACCGCCCGCCCCACCACCGCCACCACCACCACCGCCAGCTCCACCGGTTTCCCCAGTGCCCGCAGCGGCGGTCGCTTCGTCAGCAGCGGTCTTAGCTGCGGCAAGCCCTGCAAGTTTGGTATCTGCGGCCTTGTCTTGCGCTGCAGCTTTTTCAGGTGCGGCTTTGGCGGCTTCCGCCGCTGCTAGCGCTGCGGCACGCTTTGCCATATCTTCGTTGGTAGCGCCGCCGAGAGCGGTGAAGAAAGTATCAAGGGTAGTTCCAGGAGAGCTTAACGGATCATACCCACCCCCTGTAATAGGAAGGCCAGAACGGCTGACAGCTTTTGGACCATCTTGCAAATCTTGTACCCACTGCGGGGTGCTACCCCTCCCATGACGCCCCATCTTTTCAAACGAGGTTTCATTCGGCGTGTAATATGTCGTGTTCTTTGCGCTATCTGCATATGCTTGGTCCATAAGAGATGCGTCACCCCCACGGCCTATAGCCTCAAAGCTGGGGCCTGTACCTACATCACGGCGAACTGGCCCACCGGGAATATACTCAGGGCGCACGGCGTTAACGCCCTCCATGCTAGCCATCCTGTTTTGCGTAACCAGCTCGTCCAAGGACGGAGATGTGGCCCTGCGCACGCGCTCACGGGTGAAGAAGCCGGGTTCCGGCTCACGGCCTGTTTCTTCGAAGTTAGGGGTAAGCATAGCATCGAACGAAGGCAACCGCGCGGCGTAACCCCGTTCTTGGTAGGTCGGCGCGCCCTCACGCCCGTAGTCTTCAAAATCTGGGCGATTACGAACAGGCTCCGGGTCAGGTGGGAACACAGACGTAAGCTGCTCTTTGTAGGAAGGGTTAACAGCGGTGATGCTACTATAAGTGGCAGTCGCAGGTTCTAGGGCCTGCATACGATCACGCGTAGCCCGTGCCGCCGATTGTGCTTCCACAAGGTTACGTTCTTCTGGGGACATCGCACGGAGATATTCGCTGACGGTCATACCCGCACGGTTTGCCATGGCAATCAAGGCAGCGTCCGCTAGTACCCTTTCGTCGCGCGGCGTATAGCGCTTAGCGGTGGAAGTCCCACCCCCTTCAGCCATCTTCTTTACGAACCCACCAGCATACATAGCCTGCACACCGGTATTCTGCGTCATATCAGTGCTTGGGGCTAGGGCCCGGGCCATATCGGCGATGCCACCCTGCGGGACGCCTGCAGCTGCAATAGCCTCTTCAGCCACCGTGCCCCCTTCATCTTTTGCATTTTGTGCAGTGAAGTCGTCCTGCATGCGTTTGCGGCGCATGATTTCCCCAAGAACGAGGAACTGCGGAGCGTTACCCGACGGTGCCTGCATTTCCCGCACGAGCTGGTCCTGCGAAAAGTTTTTTAGCTGGTCTTGGAGTTGGACGATATTCATTATGAGAACGCCTTATACAGAGACAGGCCAGAGAGTCCGGCACCAAGCGCCTGCTGGAGCGGGTTGTAAGACTGATAACCCTGCTGCGTGGTGGTACCCGCATCTGCAACAGGAAGTCCGCGCAGTATGTCCGAGTAGAACCCTAGCTGCTCCTCTGGATAACCTTGCTGGCGCAGGTAATCTTGGTACCCAATGTCGAGCCCCGCTTGTGTTTCGCCTTGTTGCGCTTTGCCAATGCCTTCTAGCAACTGGGCATTCTGAATCTGCGCTGCGCGCTCTTGCTCACTAAGCCCAGCAAGCTGACCGGCCTGTTGTCCTTGAAGTTTCAGTGCATCCAGACCGAACTGGTTAGCAGCAAGGTTTTCAGCAGCCTGCGCGCCTTGTACTCGCGATAGTTCTCCAGCCTGCGCGCCCTGAACTCGGGCCTGCTCGCCGATGTTGATACCCTGCGTCCTTGCAAGTTCCGCCGCCTGCGCTGCTTGGATGCGTGCGGCTTCGTCTACGCTGATGCCCTGAGTACGGGCCAGCTCCGCTGCTTGCGCCTGTTGTACACGTGCCGCTTCTTCTTGCGACATACCTTGCGTCCTTGCAAGTTCCGCTGCTCGAGCGGCCTGAACCCGTGCAGCTTCTCCCGCAACTCCGCCCTGCACTCGACCAGCTTCGCCAGCCTGCGCACGCTCCGTCTCCATCCGCGCCGCGCGGTCTGCTTCAAACAGGCGCTGAGCATCGCCGTAGGCGGTAGATAGCCCACGGGTTTGGATATCACCCTGCCGCTTCATTAAGTCTCGTTCGGCAAGACCCTCCTGCACCGCTGCACGGGAACCACCGAAAGCCCCAGCAGATATAGCGCGCGCGTTGCGCCCCTGCCGTGCGATGTCGTAGTCTTCTTGCGCCTGTTGTTTCTCTACATTGACCACGTTCTGTGCGTAGGGGTTCATGTACTTCGAGATATTTTCCGCGCTAAACTCGCCAGCCGGGCCGAAATCGAATTGTTGATATCCTGCCTCGGAGAAGTCAGCGAATGGTTGCGCCTGCGTAGCCTGAAACCCAGCAAACGGCGTGCCCTGTGTAGCTTGAAAATTAGCGAATGGTTGCGCTTGCCCAGCTTGAAAGCCACCGTACTGCGAGAACTGATATGGCTGCTGCATAGAAGCAAGCCCAGCTGCGCCCTGTGCAACATCGCGTGCCATCCCCTGCGCTTCAGTAAGCACTGGGGTACCGGCAGCGGTAAGGTTACGGACCGCATCGCGCGACGCGCCGATATCGGCAAATTGGTCAGACGTCGCTAGGCGGGACCCGCCATACGCCTCATATGGCTGCAGGCTTTGCTCTTCGACACGCCCCATCAGCCGTTCAAAGTACGGCATGAACTCCTCAGGGATGTTCGTCTGCGTAACTGTCTGGTTAGTCGGCGCGCTGCTGCCCTTACCCATCGCTCAACTCCATTCTGTAGGCAATGTACTCGGGTTTCCACCCGTACTTAGCCAGCCATCTTCCCCAAGCCTTGCGACCAAACCCTTCGAGGTGCGTGCACCGGTTGTCTTTCGCATACTTACTCATAACACGTTGCGCCTGCGGTAGCCACTCTGCCATGCGTGCCCCACCGATCCAATCGAGAGCCATACCACACTGGGTATCCGAATAGCGCACGATCCGGCTTGTCACAGCTGCAACAATATCGTCACCGTCGAGAACAACCCAAAGCACGTACACGTCGGCCATGATGCCTTCGTATAGACCGTCTATGTCGTACTTTCCACGTGTCGTATCCACAGCAGGTTTAAGCACGCGGATTACGTCATCCCAGATGGCCTCAACGAAAGCCTTCGGGACTGGAGTATAGACTAGGCTGGTCACAACATCCTTCATGCCGCCGCTTTCTGTTTCAGCACCTCTGGCGCCTTCTTACCCGCGGAGTTTACAGCAGATAGGAACCCACCGCCAAACTTTTTCTCTAGCGCGTCGGTGGCGTCCTTACGGAGCACGAACTCGCCATCGGCAAGAAGCACGTCTTGCTCGCCGTCAATCGTGGCCGGCACTTTGTCGTCTACGCCGGAACCGTCGCCGGGGCCGCGAACCGCGCCCTTTTCCCCGTTGGCAAAACGTTCACGGGTATCGTCGAACTCACCGGACTTCACGGAGTCTACAAGATCGCGCAGCGCCGCCTTGCCGTACTTGGCCAAGAATTTACCAAGCGCGATTTCTGGCTGTGGGTGCTGACCTTTGATGGCAGCGATGGCCTCGACGATTTCGGTCTTCTCGTTAGGTTTTGCTACCTCGCCACCTTTGGCATAGGGCAGCGTACCATTGTCGCGATAGGCCAGAATGTCCTCGTAGGAATAAGGCGTACCTAAGCCGTAGTCAAACTCTGGGTCGACGCCGGGGCGATACCCCGCGGGCGGCGTTCTTTGTTGCCGTGGAATCGGCTTCATTTCTACGCCAGCTTCTGTGGGGGTCGTAGCATTAGTACCAACCTTGGGTGGGGGCGTAGCCAATGCACCGCCGATCTGAGACCCAATACCCTGAGCGGAGCTCATGAAGTCCATGCCGCCCCGCAAACCCGTGCCAAGGGCACCCGACCCGAACAGTCCGGGCTTAGCTGCTGGCGCTAAAGAATTAATACCGCGGACAGCGTCTGCAGCATTAAGCGGCGTACCCATCGTCATGGCGTTAGCCCCAACACCAACGGTGCTTTGCCCCGGAAGAGGTTGCTGTAGCGCCCCGCCTGCCGTGCCCCCCATGAGTCCACCAAGGAGCTTGCCACCTGCAAAAGACCCTAGCCCCGCCATAAGTCCGGCACCGAGGTCTTTTCGTTCTATGGCCGTACCGACCCCCTGACCTATGGCCCCTGCAAGAAGCGGGCTGGCGAGGGCGGCAATACCGGTAGCACCCGCGATGGCGGGGGCAAAAGCGGACCCAAGAAAGCCCAAGATCATCGGAAGCATGGCGGTTCCTCTAGCGAGTTTGACACAACTTAGCAGATACTACGCTACACGACAATCCGAAGCTCGCCTGTCGACGTCTTGTATACGTCATTGGCGATAAGTCCTCCGGCGATAGCGGCAGCGTTGTTGGCATAGATAGGCAGTGCGGTCAGCTTAAGACTGGTGAAAATAGCGTCGCCCGGGTTATTGGCTTGCTGGACGAACACCGAGAAGGCACGGACGAGCTGCGCCATATACTGGCGATTGTATTCCCCCGGGGGTGTCGGGAAGAACGGTGCCGGTGAACTGCTGGGCATTACTTCCTCCCGTCTGTTCTAAAATCAAGGCGCGGGTCGCCCAAGCGCCAAGCGGTATCGGTTTGGTTCGACTCGATCTTTATAGACATAGACCGCCCACGAAGCCGAACATAGAGCTCGTTGGTGAACTGCTCTACGGGAAGTGATGCCGTCTTGGTCACAGGGTCCACGTCCGACGCAAAGTAGGCACCGCCGGGGAAGTTCCTAGCCTTAAGCGTCATAGTAGCGGTAGGCGCTGCGTTGGTAGAATTACGGAACGTCAGGTCAGGAATGATGCGCGTTGCGAACATGAACTGGTCCCCGTCGCCCATGTCTATAACGCTCGACTCGATGTACGGCGTCAGTGCCACCGGGGGGTTGACGCTACCGTCATTAAGGCCGTTCTCGTGATAATAGACATACCCGTCGGGGGATATGGCAGTGGGGAACGATAGAACATTTCGATCCTGCCAAGCGGTACGCGCCATGGTGCCGTAGTACCATATCTTCTGCTCATAGTTGTACACCACATAGCTGTCGTTCTCTTGGCTATTCGCGCTGGGGTAGAACCACCACACCTCAGAGAAGGAGCTAGAGTGCCCTGCGTAGACCTTGAGTTGCTGCTGGATGTTTAACCCTGAAAATACGTATTCCCTGACGTCACAGGGGATTTGCACAACGGCGCCGTCGTATGCGTAGAAATCGCTCTTGCCCATCCAGAAAACAGTATCGCCCACAGCCGCCATTGCATTGGGGCTGATGATAGACACGGAGGACGACACCTCTTGGAGACCGAACGTGAAGGGGTCGCCGATATACTGCATGGCATGGACGGACACGTCGGTAAACACAATGATCTGCTGCTTGGTCTGGATAGCGCCGATGATCTCAGAACCGGTGCCGATACGCAGTTCCCCCGCCGTGGTTGTTGGCAGTGTACGCCACTCTGCTGGGTTTTCTTGATCCGAAAAGCGAATGACGAGTGGGTCCTGCACGCCCGGGTCTGCTTCTGGATCGCAGCCGAAAGCAACCACATGCCGATCACGTTCCGATACGATCACGATTTTAGCGATAGTCGGCGCTGCTTGGGCCCCTGCCAAGTCTTCAAGCGCAACGGCCCGTGCGGTAAGGCCCCCACTTTTATCCCAATAGTAAATACCACCGTCCTGTACACAAATCAGGAGGTTTTCGCCGTAGTTATCCTGCGACCATACGCGAAGTTGAGCCCCCGGAATGGTAGTGGTCGCTCCAGAGCCCCAAGTCCCGCGCGACCACACGCCCGTACCCCAGCCGGTACCAAACACAGAGGTGTCGAGACCCGTATTGATTTGGTACGCGCCGATTACCGAGGCGCCACCGTTGCCACTGTCGGATGCGTTAGCGGCCACGCTGACTGTGATTCGGTAAGTATTGGCATTAACAACCTGTGTTACTTGGTGCTCTGCGTTCAGAATCGCTGCTGTAATGTTGCCGCCGAGACTAACGGCACCGGAGAATGTTACGAAGTCGTTTAGGTAAACCCCATTGCTGGTGTCAGTCACCGTGATCACCGCGGAACCGTTAGTCGCAGCGAAGGTGACTGCGCCCGCCGTTGTAGTTTCCCTAATTGGGGTGATGTCGTTCAGCCCGCCACCACGAATGACGTAGTATTTTAGGTTGGTGCCCATTCCAGTGTAGATGGTGCCGTCCAACGCAGTCCACGTAAGCAAGGATCGCCCAGTGCCAAGCATCTGGGTCCGTGTGTAGCGGGTCCATCCGCCGATACTTTCAGGCTTTCCGGCTCGAAAACGCACAAGATTACCATCCCACCAGCCGCCCTCGTTGGCGTAGGCAGTGGTCTCGCGATTGATACCGGGCCGGAATACAAGCTTTGTAAGCGTCATGGTGGTCTCCTGTTGGTGGAGATATTACATCACCCGAGAAGTTTAGCCAATGTCTTTGGGCCAACGATGCCATCAGCTGCAAGACCATTTGCCGCTTGCCATTTCTTCACAGCAGCTTCAGTCCCCGGACCAAACACGCCATCGTCTTCAAGACCAAGTTCAGCCTGCATCCGCTTGACGGCTTCGCCCGTAGAACCCTTTTTTAAGACACCGGGGATGGCTGCAGCAGTGGTGATGGGGGCAGGGACAGCACCGCCCAAGACAGCCAAAGCCTGCTCAAAATGCTTGCGCCGATCATCTAGGCCAATGGACCCCCCATTCACTAGCTTGGTCATCTTTACAATGTCGCCCTCGTCGCAGGCGATGTTGATCTTTCGGCTGTTCCAATACCAGCAAGCGCTTTCCAAAGCGCCCTTTTTCGTCTGCACATAGTCGATCACATCTGGAAGACTCATCTTGATAGATGACGCAAAGGCACTGTAATTGTCCTTGCCCGTCAATTGGATAACACCACGCCCACGGAACAGATAGGCCTCCCCAGACGCAGTGTCACCATTACCCATGCGGTTAGCATAGATGACGTTGGCAATTTTCTCAGGCTGTTTGGCATAGTCGGCAGCGTTACGCCCTGCCTTCGAGAAGTATTTTGAGAACAACTTTTCCAAGGTTTCAGCGCGGTAGTTCAGGTTCTCTGACAAGGCCGTGAAGTTCATGGACTCGTGGCCGCACTGGGCAAAGAAGCCAGCAATGCGGTTCGGCGTGTTGATTTCGTATTTGGGCAGGATTTCCAGCGCGGCGTCGGCCCAAGCGGCGGCGTCAGCATTGCCGTGCAGAATGTGGATGATGTGGTCTTTGGTCAGTGTCATTTCTTTTTCCCTGCCTTTTTGACAACTGCCCCTATGATCGAATCTTGATCCGCCCCGGCCTTGCCCGCGATATTGGCAAGCAAATCCCCGGCGTTGCCAGTGGCGGCAATCTTAATGGCGTCTTCCACTGGGTCAGGCAGATCGACCTTATCCAGCACTGCGTCGACCATCTTCTCTTTGACCTTGCGCCCAATCAAAGCGCCTACGAGTTTGCCAATCATTCTTCAGTCTCCTCTTCCTTCTGAGCCTTGTTGTTGCTTGCCGCGAGAACGCCGCCCAATGCCCCGACGATGAACGAGGCGATGGGGGTCAAGAGTTCAAAGAACTTGCGGTCGTTTTCGCTGGATGCACCCATGGGCTGGGTCACAAAGACCAAGCTGTACAGGATCACAAAAATCGTCCCGCCCAAGATGATGGTCAGGGCGATTCCGATAAAGTAGCGAAGTTTTGCTTCCAACAGGCTGGCGTCTTCCTTAGCCATTTTGATCTCCTAACAGGTCTTCAGGACATTGTTTCGTCGCCGTGCAGATTGGCGGCTGGCACTCGGGCAGTCCCCACTTCTTTGGGTCTTGGCAGGGGTAACGGTAAAACCCATCTTGCGATACCCAAAACACCCCAGCTACGGCTAGGGCAAACAAGAGCCACAGGATTTTTTCTGTCATGTGTTTCCTCATTGGATCGGGTTCTTCGAAAGGTCGTCCATCGCTTTCCACAGGTCTTCGATGTCGCGGTCGTATTTGTCCAGCTTATCTTTTAGGCCGGACGTGACGGCATCAGACTTTTCCACCGAAGAACGCAGGTCAAGCAGCGCCTTCTGCTGTTCCAAGATCGTCTGCATTTGAGTTCCGATTGACGACAGCTTTGGCGCAAGCCCGCGCACATCGTTGTCTTGGATGGCCTGTTCAAGCGTCTGCACCCGGCTTTCCATATCCGTGATGGCGTTGACGCTCTCCTCGACGGCCCAGAACCGATTGACGGTGTCATAGGCATAATAAATGCCGCCAGATAGGCCAGACAGCACAGGAAGGGCCACGGCAAAGTACCAGCCCTTTACGTCAAAGCCACCGACCTTAAGGGTCGTGCCACTGTCTTCTTCGCTCACGATCCATACCCTGCGCTATAGATGTCAGCAGCGCTCACACCGTTGCTGGCAAGAAACCCCTGAAAACCAAGACCGAAGGCGTTGCCCGCGCCGATGTTGATGATGTCCGCCGTGGCGCTGTAGGCCGCATAGCCGCCGTACAGGTTGACGTTTGCATTGGCGGCATAGGCATCAACTGTCGATGTCAGGGTGGTGTTGTTGGCGGCAGCAAGGAACGCGCCAGCCTCGCGGGCGTATTGCTGCACTGCTGCAAGCGCGGTGTTGTAGTCCCCCTGCTCCGCATCCGAGATTGCCATCTCAGGGGAGTTTTCCAACATAGCCTGCAGGGCTTGCTGCTCTGGCACGGTGTCGGCGGCTTCCGCCATTTGCGCCACGGTGGATGCCGTCGCCAGCACCAGCGTGGCATCGACAAGGTCGTCCACGGAAGTGCTTAGGTTCTGCATAGCCTGATCGTGCTGATCCAACAAAAGTTCTCGAGCGCCGTAGTAGTTGGCGTCGATCACTGCTTGGATAGCATTGTTATAGTCTGCTTGCATCTGGTCGCTGATGGCGGCGGTCTGCATGACGCCCGGGTTCAAGACGTCGCCTGTTGCAGCGGCTTGGGTTGCCCCCGCCATTAGAATCTGGGATGCGCTAATTTGCCCCAGAATCGTTTCCGCCGCTTGGTTTAGATTCGGCATCGTCTGATCCGCCAGCGCCTGTGTTGCGGCGGAAGCGCTCAGAAAGGCTAGGGCCAGTATCTTGGTTGATTTCGACATCGGGCAGTTCCTCTCCCATCAGCAAAAACTCGTCCCAGAAAATCTGGTCGTCGGTGTATCCTACCACATAAATGGAGGGTTGACTACGCATAGCAACGTAGGCTTCTCGACCAACCATCAGCTTTCCGGCAGTTATCGAGTAAATGGGGCAGGGCGTTGACGCCAAAGCCATTGCCTTGAAGACGGCGGCATTGTTGCACATCAGGGATATGCCGCTAACCTGCAGCCCGAGCCCGCCCGTGTCCTGCGGTGTGCCAAGAAGGCGACTGTCTTTCCTACGATTGCACTCGGGGTCTTGGATCATTTTACCTTCGGCTTTGCCAAAGATGCTGATCTGGAAGGCTTGTTGGATTGGGATCAGGCAGGAATCATTGCCGCCGCCACCCATGACTGTCGGCGCTGCAGCGGTCGGAACAGGCTGGCTGAATGGCGCAGCCCCGGCACCGTTGTAGTTTGTAGTTTCGTTGCTGGTGGGGTTGTTGCTGCCAACAGTGGAGTTGGTGTTGCCACTGTTGGTGTTCAGGTCGCCCGTGACTTGCGCTGCGGCAGGGCTTAGTAAGACGAGCAGACATCCCCAAGCGATGACCGCACAGCAGGATCGCCGCCACACATCAAGGCGTCCCCAGCGTCGAACTGGCCCATGTAGTAAAGGGTCTGCGCGTTTTGACGAATTTCGCATTGCGCGTCTCCTTCCGGGCAAGCTGTGGTGTAGGCTATTGATGTAACTGCAATAGGACCACACGCAGCTAGGAGTAGGAGTGGAAGCCACTTCATTTGCGCAAAGCCAGTTCAATAGTGTCCAGCTTCTCGAAGATGCGCTTAAAGCTTTCCCGCACTTCCTTGAACTCCCGGTCATGCGCTTCTTTGTTTGCCTCGTGGACCGCTTGCAGAACCGCGATCTGTGTCGCGTGGCTCTGCTGTGTGCGATACATCATCAGCAACCCGCCAGCGACAGGCACCACCACCCACTGCATTACGGCGTTTATGATGTCTAGAAGTTCCATGCTTATCCCCTACGCAGCAACAGAGCCGTACAGAGTACCGCTGTTTGTGACCGTTACAGTGCTACCGTTCTTTTGAACAGTTGCGCCGCCAGCACCGCCCGCAACAGAGCCAGCATCGCCTCCGCCAGTGCCTCCGGTAGCGCCCCATCCACCACCGCCGCCAGCACCCGCATGACCGCCCGCCACGGAAGGTTGACCATTACCGCCGACGGCTCCGCCAGACCCGCCAGACCCGCCATTGCAGCCACTGCCACCACCACCGCCAGCACCGCCGCTTCCCGGAAGAATCCTACCGCCACCCGCGCCACAGCATCCGCCATCGCGTGTGGCGGAAATACCGTCTAGGTCATAGCCACCGCCACCACCGCCCGCGCCACCCCCGGATGCGCTGGTAATCAAGTTACCATCTCCCGTCCCCGTGCCGCCAGCCGCTCCAAGAGCGCCACCTGCCCCTGCAGACCCAAGGTAGTACCCACCGCGAAGTTGTCTGGCTAACCCGCCAGAACCGCCGCCCGCGCCACCACCGCCGCCACCTTTAATTTCACCGTTGTTTTGTGCGCCACCGCCACCGCCGCCACCTGCAATAACTGCTCCAGAGTTGTTGGTGACGGACATCTGCGCAGTTGTATACGAGTTAACAATCTTTAGGGCAGGGCCACCGTTTCCTCCGGCAAGAGACGAGTCACTTCCGCCTTGTCCGCCCATACCCATAATTACGCCGCTATTAACAACGGCGAACCCATAGGGGTAGGAGCCGCTTATGGTGAGACCCCCATTGGCGGTAGACGTAGCGTAGGCTGTTACGCCAGCGTTAATGGTTATCTGGAAGAAGCTTTCCGTATTCCAGCCCGCGGCGGTTAGAAGGGTGGCGGCGTCTGCGTTTGTGGTATTGGCGGATATTGTGACGACAAACTTCTTGGACGCGCCGTAGAAGTCGCTAAACGCCAGAACCCCGGATGTAGGCACGTCTACGTTGTTGTCCGTGACGTATGCGCCGTTGCGATAGTACTCAGACATGCTGATGGGATTTGACCCACCAAACTCAGTTTGGAGTTCAGAGAACGATAGTGGTGCTCCATTACCGCTAAACGGAAATCCCATTACGGTGCTCCAAATGCCGTGATATCGCCAGCGGTGACAAGTGCGCCAGCACTAGTCATTCTAAATTTAGCCACCCCGCCGTAGGAGAATGTCAAGTTTGTGCCGCTTGCGACGATAGTCCAACTTGCAGAGCCGCCATTGACCGTGACAGTCCCCGTCGTGGTCGGGCTGCTAAGAGTTGGTGTGGTCAGTGTCGGACTCGCCGACGGAGCCTTGGTATTCATCTGTGTCTGGATGGCGCTGGTCACGCCAGAAACGTAGCCAAGTTCGGTGGTCGTCACTGCCGACACGTCGATCTTACCTGATGCGTTCGACACAGCAGCGCGGGATGCCGTCAGGTCGCTTGAAGTGACCGTTGTGGCGGCGCCTGTGATGGTAGCTTGCTTAGCGTCCAGCTGCGTTTGGATGGCAGAGGTTACACCATCAGTGTAGTTAATCTCCGTAGCAGTGGCGGTTAAACCTAGGTTGATAAGTGCTTGACTTGCGGTTGATGCCCCCGTGCCGCCGTCGGCAATGGCAAGATCAGTGATCCCCGTGATGGTCCCACCGGTGATTGCAACCGCCGAAGAATCCTGCGTGGCGATGCTTCCAAGACCCAGAGAGGTCCTCGCAGTCGCCCCGCTTTCAGCGACCCACGTCGTCCCGTTGCCAACGATGAAGTTGCTGTCGGTCACAGCAAGGGCGGCAATGGCGGTAAGTTCAGCGTCCAAGGGTTGCTTGTTATTGAGCTGCGTTTGAATGGCGGATGTGACACCGTCGGTATAGTTAAGTTCTGCCGCCGTGGCAGTCAGTCCTAAGTTTATCAAAGCGTTTGCGGCAGTTGATGCCCCCGTACCGCCATCGGCAACGGCAAGATCAGTGATCCCAGTAATAGTACCCCCAGTAATCTTTACCGAGTTCATGGCGAAGTGGTCGGTCAGATTTACGACACCGGCTGCGGAGCCGCCACCATCCGAGTAGATGATTGCAGTGTCGCCCGTGGCGATGGTCACAGTGGTCCCAGAGCCTTGGTAGAAGACAACAGACTGACCGGACAGGTTGTACACAAAGTAAATCTTCTGGGCGTCGTTGGGCGCGATGGTGATTGTGTGGGTGCCGCTTGGGGTACCGCCTAGAATCAGCGCCTTATACTGCCCGTTGGATAGCGTGCCGTCTGACGTAGTCAGCGTTGAGGTTGTGCCGCTCAGGGATAAAATCAACGACCCGTTAATGGCACGGTCGACGATGTTCATGTTGTCGTTAACGACATCGCCCCAGACGCCGTCCTGTTCGCCATCGGCTGGAAGTTCAATTCCGAGGTTAGTAGTGTACGTACTGGGCATAGGTCATCCTCACGCCGCGATTGTTGTCCAGATGGTCGGCGGTGCCGGTTCCACCTCTGTCCACGTATTTATAGCATCTGGATCGACCTCCGTCCACGCCGAACCTGCAGCGGGGGAAATCGCGTTCCAAGAAGTGGGCGGGGCCGGGTTAAGGGGGTCCCAATCGGTGCCGGGGTTGGGTACGATATTGCCCCATACTGTCGCCTGTCCAACACGACCGATGGCGCTGACACCCAGAGGAATAACGACAGCCGAGCCCGTAACCGTTACGGAACCAACAGCGCCGGAAGCGGAGACGCCGGAGACGGCAACGACAGCATTGGCCTGTACTGTGACCGTGCCTACCGCGCCTGTGGCGGAAACACCTGTTGGCTGCACAAGGGCCGAAGCTGTTACGCTAACCGAGCCCACATCGCCTGTGGCGGAAAGACCTGTCGGAAGGACAAGGGCCGAGGCCGTAGTGGTAACAGTACCAACAGCGCCTGTGGCGGAAAGACCTGTGGGTTGCACAAGGGCTGAGGCCGTAATGCTGACATTTCCAACAGCACCTGTGGCGGATAGGCCAGATACAGCGACGTCGGCGTTTGCTTGCACGGAAACAGTGCCAACACTTGCCGAGGCAGAGAGACCCGTAACGAGTACCAGCGCAGAACCAGTGACAGCGACGTCACCGACGGCACCGGTGGCCGATACGCCCGTAAGGATGACAGCGGCGGGCGCAACAACGGAACCAACGCTGCCCGATGCAGAAACGCCGACGACCCCAACAACTATGTCCGCTGTTTCAGTTAGGCCAGAAAAGGGCGCTGCGGAGAAGGGACTAAAACCAAACATTATGTCCCTCCTTTACTGGGTCATGTTGGGTAAGCGTACCGCATTTTTACGCTTGAGACTAGGTGCTCGGGTCTGTCTGCGGGGTTATCCGAAGGTCCATCTTACAGCTTGTATGCGACAGCCTGTTGCCGTGCCAGTTGGTGTCATAGTGACAAGTCCAGCGGTTGTTCGGTAAACCAGCCCATGCTGACAGCCATCATACCAGTTTTGTTTGCAACTTGCGATCAAAGTGCCAGCCGACTGCGTGATGTTTTGGGCAGAACTGTCGGTAGAGTTGTAGCAGGAGTAAGTGACCAACTCATTCGCGTTGATGGATACGGAAACCGCCGCGCTGGTCCCGCCGCTTGTAAGCCCTGCCGGAGTCCATCTTCCGGGGACAATGTAAATGGCCCCGGCAGTCAGAATATTAGAGCCTGTCCCTGCGGGAAAGTTTGCGGCGGCAACAGTGATATTTTGCGGCTGCAAATTCACATAGCCGTAAGCCATCCCAACATAACCAGCGGCTACGTTTGTGTTACCTTGGGCGTTGTAATATTGCG
>Ga0222713_10000811_pt1 | contig 35490 bp, 23 predicted proteins | sample C33_649DmetaG_FD_165061 | JGI IMG/M metagenome (GOLD analysis project Ga0222713, IMG submission 165061) | Estuarine water microbial communities from San Francisco Bay, California, United States - C33_649D | ecosystem: Environmental > Aquatic > Marine > Unclassified | place: USA: California... | reverse complement strand
AACATTGGCCTAATAATCCGAAACTTCCTGTACAAGGACAAGATCCTAACTCACCTTGTTTAGAATATAAACACATTAAATCCCACGAAGGTATACCTTATGCTATAGGTGAAATTTATTTATCAAATTGGCCGATAATACTTTCGAAAGAAGGTAATTATAAATGTTACATTGAGACTAAATACGCATATCCTTACGAACAAACACTCATGTCACATTGTTACAAAGAAACCGTTAAAGGAAGAATAAATGCGGGCCTTTTGTTAATGACACCAACTGAACATAATCGTTTTGACTTTTACGCTAGCAATTTGAGAAAAGAATTCTAATTAAGGTATTTATATTTAAAAGACTTAATGGAATTTTTTATAAAGAAAAATGCGACCTTACCGGTTCTAAAAATCAATGTCATCAAGGATGGTAGAAGTGATTACGATAGAACTATGCGTTTTTTAGAGCAAACAGACATTTTCTTTTCAATGGTAAATGTTGACACGGGTATTCCAAAAATATCAACAAGACCCGCTGGTGTTACACCAAAACCACAATTACCAACAAGTGCCGACAGTCAATATTACATTTACTATCAATTTACACCTTTCGACACAAAAGAGGTTGCAAGATATAAAGGTCAATTTTTATTTAGAAATGAGACAGGAATTTTAGTACTTCCTCTTAATCAAGATATTTTTATAAATGTAATTGACAGTTTCATTTTGGATGATATGGAATATGGAAGTTGTTATGTTGTGGACTTTCCTTGTTGTGAACAACAACCAATATTTGTACCATTTACATCAACACCAACCCCAACCCCAACAAACACACCAACTCAAACACAGACACCAACTCAAACACCAACCGTGACTTCATCTCCTACTGTGACACCATCAGTTACTCAAACAAACACCCCAACTGTGACTATTGGGTTAACACCAACTGCAACTCCTACAATTACCTCATCACCTACCGTAACACCAACAATTACGGCTTCACCAACTCGAACACCTGTAATAAGTGCAACACCCACACCAACCCCGACTCCTGAGGGACCAGTCTTGTCGACTATATATATGACATTTAAAACAAAAAACTGTTAGTATAAATTATGTTAACTGAAGAAATAAAAAATTTAATTACCGAATTAAACAATGTAACTCCCGAAAATATTGGGGTTGGTTATGGATATAAAATTCAAAATGGTAAAGACACAAGAGAAAATTCTATTATATTTTTTGTACCACAAAAAAAACCACTGTCAGAATTAAATCCTGACGAGGTACTACCTAACGAGGAAATTCATCTTGGTGACACTATTTTGAAAACAGATGTTATCGAAGTTGGTGAAGTAACGGCATTTGCATGTAACTCAAGTTGTGATTCATGGCAGACAGTTCCTCCAGCTAATAGACAATATATAAGACCAATAAAGGGAGGAATTTCTTTAACTTCTCAAACCAAATTGGGAAAAGTTGGTACATTAGGGTTTATTGCAGTTGATATTGAGACTCAAGCACTTGTTGGGGTTACAAACAATCATGTTGTCATAAGAGATGCGTTTTATACAAGTCAAAGAAACCCTGCGGGACCAACACAAAACGAATATGACATTACTGATGGTGGAATCAGAAATCCTGATACCTCCTATCAACCAGGGGAAACTTTGACACCACCCCCAAGTTACAAGGTTGGGGAAGTTGTTAGATATGTCCCAATGTATTTAACAGGGGGAGTTAATAAGGTAGATGGAGCATTAATTTCAGTAGATTGTAGTCCAACAACATCCGTAGAAGAATCTTTTAAACAATTTGGTCTAAGTTTTAATTCTCCTTACCAATTTGCAACAACATCCGAAATCGATAATTTGTTGACAACTAATCCGATGCTATATAACAGTGGTAGAACTACAGGTGTAAAACAAGGTCAACCATGTCCTCTTAGGACCTATGCTTTGGGGGTAAATCTTGGTGTAAGTGGTTACAATTTACAAGGGACTTCTTTGGTTGTTAACTTTACTGATGTAATTGGATTTGTTCGACCTAGTAATGATCCCTCATTAAGTTTAGTATGTAACTACCCAATATTTCCTGGAGACTCAGGATCGGCATTGATTGCAAACTTTAATGGTGTGTCGAAAATAATTGGTTTAGTTTTTGCTGGAAGTACACAATTTGGTTTTGCATGTAGAATTGACCATGTTGCAAATGAATTAGGTATCCAATATTGGGATGGAACTGTAAAACCTGTTGTTGATCCTGACACAGTGGATTACATAACAGTGAACGGTTCAAACAGTACAAAATTACAAGTTTGTTCGGGAGATACTTATTGGCAGGTGGGCGCAACTTATTTGTCTAAAAGTTGTAATTAAAAACAATTCAAATATAACAAAAATATAAATCCCTTTTGAATTGTTTTTTTGAGTATTTATTAATGAAATGGAATTTACAATTGGCCAAAATGCAACTCTACCTATACTTAAGCTTCAAGTAGTCAAAGAAGGTATTCAAAACTATGAATCTATGATGGAATTCATAGAACAGTCTTCCATTTTTTTTACTATGGTAAACACCGAAAATGGTGTTGCTAAAGTTTTTACAAAATCTGCGGGATTCGTCGAAAAACTTGAAATAAATCCAAATGCGTCTCCAGAATATTATGTGTACTATAGATTCAAACCCCAAGATACATCAAGAATAGGTAGGTACGAAGGTCAATTTATGTTCATAAACGAAAGTGGAACTTTAGTTTTACCCATAAGAGAGAGACTATTTATAAATGTTGTCGAAAATTACATTGCAACAGACCTACCATATAGTAATTGTTACAATTTAAATTTTAGTTGTTGTGTGACTCCTTTTCCAACATCCCCCCCAACACCAACACCTTACCCAATATTATCTCAAACACCAACCCCAAGAGTAACTGATACCCCAACACCTACACCCACACCAACAAATACACCAACACAAACAAATACTCCAACACCCACTTTTACCTCAACTCAAACAAAGACTCCCACTCAAACAAAGACTCCCACTCAAACAAAAACCCCAACGGTGTCACCTACCAAAACTATAACACCAACACCTAGTTTTACAAACACACCCACATATACCGAAACCCCAACAAATACTCCCACTGAAAGTTTAACACAAACTCCAACACCAACATCAACATCAACTTGAATTGTTTGAAGATTTTTAGTTGTAACAAGTTGATAAGAGTAATTTTTACTCCTATATTTATTTACGAAGGTAAATGTCGACCTTATTCGACAGCTAATGGACCAAAAGTAAATAACCATGATATCACAAGAAGAAATAGAACAATTTCTTCAGGGAAATGATCCTGAAGAATATATCGTAGCTGTAGAATACGATTACTTATCAGACAAAATTTTTAAAATAAAAGAAGTTCCTGGTAAAGGAAAACAAATCCAACGAGATACATTAATATCTTTTGCATGGGTTGGGGATCTTCGTAATCTCAACTTTTATTCAAAATCAAAAGCATTACAGAAAGAAGCCATGACAAAACATGGTATCATCATTGAAAAACTACGAACTGACGGAAACGAGCGTTTAGAGAATGGATTAACATTTCTTGTTAAGTCTATGAAAGGTTATAGAAACTTAATTCAGTTCTTTAGAGAAGGTGGAGTTGATCCTTGGGGGGAAAATGTTAGAGACCTCATCATGGTATTACCCCCTGTTGAGCAATACCTCATCTCAAAAGAGAAACGACTATTCAAAGGATTCGAGGAATACAATGACATCACGAGGATGGTATTCGACTTGGAGACGACCTCACTTGAACCCAAGGATGGTCGTATCTTCATGATTGGAATCAAAACAAACAAAGGATTTAAAAAAGTTATTGAGTGTACAAATGAAGATGAAGAGCGAAGAGGTATTACTGAATTTTTTAATATTATAGAAGAACAAAAACCTTCAATCCTTTCAGGGTACAACTCATTCAACTTCGACTGGTATTGGATTTATGAAAGATGTAAAATCTTAAACCTTGATATCAAACGAGTTGCAAAATCTCTAAATCCTGAGAAATCTATTTCACAAAAGGAGTCGATGTTGAAACTTGCAAATGAGGTTGAGAAGTTTACTCAAACTCAAATGTGGGGTTATAACATAATTGACATTCTACACTCAGTTCGTAGAGCTCAAGCGATTAACTCTAACATCAAAGAAGCTGGTTTGAAGTATATTACAAAGTATATTGAAGCTGAAGCTCCTGATCGAGTTTATGTTGATCACGACAAGATTGGTTCTATGTATCGTGAAAAGGAAGAGTATTGGTTAAACACAGAAAATGGTAAGTACAAGAAGGTAGGTGTTGACCCTAAGATTGACAATGTTTGTTCAAGACATACCAATGTTTATATTAAAACAACGGGGGACGACATTATTGAGCGTTATCTTGACGATGACCTTGAAGAAACTCTATTGGTTGATGAAGAATTCAACCAAGGTTCATTCTTGTTGGCGTCACTTCTTCCAACAACATATGAAAGAGTTTCAACGATGGGTACCGCAACATTATGGAAAATGTTGATGTTAGCGTGGTCATATAAACATGGACTTGCAATTCCAGCCAAGAATGACAAAGGGAACTTCGTAGGTGGACTTTCTCGTTTGATTCGAACAGGTTACTCAAGAAATGTATTAAAGCTCGACTACTCGTCTCTATATCCATCTATTCAGTTGGTACACGATGTATTCCCCGAGTGTGATGTTACAGGTGCGATGAAAGGTTTATTATCTTACTTCCGTAATACTCGTATCAAGTACAAACAACTTGCCGAGGAATATGCGTCGATAGACAAAAAGAAATCAACTTCTTATGACCGTAAACAGTTACCGATTAAGATATTCATCAACTCGATGTTCGGGGCGTTGTCTGCACCACAAGTATTCCATTGGGGTGATATGGACAAAGGTGAGATGATTACTTGTACAGGTCGTCAATATCTTCGTATGATGATTCACTTTTTTATGGATCGTGGATATACACCTCTTGTAATGGACACGGACGGTATTAACTTCTCGGTTCCTGAAGGTGTTGAGTCAAGACGATATGTTGGTAAAGGTCTGAATTGGAAAGTAAAAGAAGGAATGGAGTATGTAGGTGAGGAAGCGGATGTAATGGAGTTTAACGATCTTGCTATGAGAGGTGAGATGGCTCTTGATACCGATGGTCAGTGGCCAGCTTGTATCAACTTAGCTCGTAAGAACTACGCACTTATTACGGCAAAAGGTAAAATCAAACTTACAGGAAACTCAATCAAGTCTAAAAAAATGCCAATATATATTGAGAAGTTCTTAGATAAAGGAATTAAACTCTTACTTGATGGTAAAGGACAAGAGTTTGTTGAGTGGTATTATGAATATGTACAACAGATATTTGATTTACAAATTCCTTTGATGGATATTGCAAACAAAGCAAAAGTAAAACAAAGTATTGATGACTATGTTATTCGTAGTAAACAAACTACGAAGGCTGGAAGTCTAATGTCTCGTCAAGCACACATGGAACTTGCAATTAAAGAAGGTCTAAATGTAAATCTCGGGGATGTAATTTTCTATGTAAATAATGGTAGTAAAGCTTCACACGGGGATGTTCAAAAAGTTAACAAACCAAAGAAAGGTTGGTCACAAGAACATATTGATACTTACGGTGGACCTATCCCTGAAAACTTAGAGTCTATTATACAACTTAATTGTTATAGAATTGACCCTTTAGATCTTGAAAGTAATCCAACAATGAAGGGACAATATAACATACAACGAGCTATCGCTACTTTCAACAAACGAGTTGAGCCATTACTTGTTGTTTTCAAACAAGAAGTACGAAATGGATTGCTAATCAAGAATCCTGAGGACAGACCATTCTTCACTAAAGATCAATGTGAACTTATTAATGGACAACCATTCGATGAGAGCGATCAAGACAAACTAGAAGATGTAATGGAAATTTCAGATGAAGAAATGTCATTTTGGAATCGTGTTGGTGAAACACCATATCACATATATAAGAACGCAGACAAAATAATGTGGAGTTATGTACCTGAAAATGAATTAATCAAGTTTAATACCATCGGAAGAGAGGATATACCAAATACCGTTGACATTTTGTAACTCAACGCAAGCTCCTCGGGTTACCGAGATTTCATCCCAATCTTCATCAATTCTATTTAAATCAGGGATTATAGTACAATTTGTCAAAGTCTTAATTCTTATTCTGTCTGTTGTTGTAGAATCTAATTTTATTTTAGATTGATTCACATCCTTTACGATAATTAAATTTTCACCGTTTGTTTTATATAATTCTTCACTAATTATAACGGTATCGAAAGTATCCAAATTAATTGATCTTTCACCTCTAAATACAGTTTTTCTTATAGGTTTGTTTTTTAGAATAGGCATAAAATTTAAATTACATAGATCTGACGAGGGAATGCTCTGAACTTTAATTGTTTGTTAAGATTTTCCGCAAGTAAAGCTTCTCTTTCCATAATTTTTTCAGGACGAAGTCTTGTTAACCTACCGTCAGCACCTATTAGTTCCTCAACTAATTTAGCCTTTTCATCTTTACCTTCAGTACCCAAAGTTGCGTAATCCATCGTCAAATCCCCATCAGGAGTTTTTAGACTACCACTAAATTTACCACGAACTCTGGCTAAAGTTTCTTTACAATAAGCGGTAAACCATCTACGAACCCAAACTTGTGCCGGATTATTAAGCTTATACCAACTTATTTTATCAAACGGTACATCCGATGGTAATTTAATTATATCAGGATTGTCGGCTAAACATTGGTCTCTATCACCATCCGTAGTGTCATAGTACCAATACCATACTCTACCTTTCATCAGTTCGGCGTTACCAAAGTCAAATTTACCACCAGGAGTGTTTAATAAGTGAAGTGCTTTTTTTCCACCTGGAAGAGCAGTAATATAATATGTTAAATCAGGTGAAATAATCCTTCTTTGAATGTTTATCTCTTGCATTCGTAATAACATATCAAAAGCTGGAGTCAAAAAGTAACTTCCCGCCATATTTCCCATTTGGGCAAATCCACCGGCACCACCAATACCACCACCGGCAATTCCACCAAAAGCCCAAGGATCGACAAAAATATTATTAAGTTCTGTGGGAGAAAACCAAAGAACCTCATTGATTTCTCTACCTGCTGGAATTTCGTAGATTTGTTGGTTGGTAACAAGTTGCACATAATCTTTTTTAATAACCCAAGGACCACCTGCTTGTAAACCCACAATTTTGGAGTAGGCATATGTATATCTTGTTTCAAAATCTAAACTTTTAGTGATAAAAGCGTTTGCTAATGATTGTGTGTCTAAATCTAAATTATAAAGTGAGGTCCACTGAGATTCAATTAACCAATCTTGAACATATTGTGAATAATCATCTATAGAATACTCTAAAAGAGTATCCATCATTTCGTCTTCTAATTCAACAGCTCTTAGTGGTGCACCTAACAAGTGCCTTACCTTTTGGTAGAACTGACTTCTTTCTGGTTCGTTTATAATTGCCATACTTTTTTTCTATAAATATCTTCGAATTATTTCTTTGTTCTTTTGAGATATAACTCCTCAACAAACTCCCAATTTACAACATCCCAAAAGTTTTTAATATATTCATCTCTTTTGTTTTGATATTTCAGGTAGTATGCATGTTCCCACACATCTAAACCTAAAAGTGGAAACCCTCCTTTTTTTACCACATTCATAAGTGGGTTATCTTGGTTAGGTAACGACATAATTTTGAGTTTACCTTTGTTGTCCAAATATAACCAAGCCCAACCCGACCCAAAACGGTCTTTGGCAGCTTGATTAAATTCGTCTTTCATTTTCTTTATATTACCAAAATCATTTTTTATTTGTTTGTAAACTTCACCTTTGGGTAATTGTTTTTTTGGTGAAATCATTTTCCAAAATAAAGCGTGGTTAAATGCCCCTCCTGCATTGTTTCTTACAGAGGTATCGAATTTACTTATCGACTTTATGATTTCTTCCAATTCCATGTCACCATTTCTTTTCTCTAAAGCTTTGTTTAATTTTTCAACATATCCTTTGTAATGTTTATTATAATGGACATCCATAGTTTTAGAATCAATAAATTTTTTCAATGAAGAATATGAGTATGGTAATTTTTCAATACCAATTTTTTTCATTTCAAGAAGTAAGTTTTCGTGGATAGGTTTTTTTTCGTTCAAAATAATTTGTTCACTTAGTAAATCTAATTTAGATTTTAAAGATTTACTCTCATACATTTTTTTTTCTAAGTTCGGATATTTTTTTTCGAACATTTTTACAAGTTGCCCTGCGAATGCATTTGCCTCATCCTCGTTTCTACCACCAATATCTGGTCCGTGTTTTCTTTTTTGTATTTTTCTTTGATACTCATGGACCCACTCATGAGCTAGAGTTCTCATAATATCACGGTTCAATCTATCTTGTGCTAAAACTTTTAACTCTGAATTTTCAGTTCTTGATCCTGTAGACATTTTTCCAGTTCTACCACCCATAAAACTAATTTTCAAATCTTCCTTTAGTGGATATTTGTCCTGTAGAAATTCCACGAACTTATTTACGAAATCCTTATCTTCTGATTTGAATTTACTATCTTTGTATGATATTTTTACATTCATTATTGATAAATATCTCTATCGAGATTTATTTATCATAGAAAGTATTTCTTCCGCAACATCACCTATGTTTTCTTGTATTTCATCACCCATCACAGTACGGATTATTTGTTTTTTCTTATTAAGGATGTCGTAAATGGCAGCTTCTATTGTGTTATCGAATATTGGGTAATAAACTAATACATTCGATCTTTGTCCATAACGATAAGCCCTGTCTTCCGCTTGTGAATGTTCTGCAGGAACAAACGATAGATCATTCATAATTACGACTTCAGCCGAAGTCAATGTAAGACCAACACCCGCAGCTTTTAAATTCCCAACAAATACTTTAATTTTTTCTTCATTTTGAAAAGAATCAACGGCTTGTTGACGCATTGCATTACTACAACTACCATCAAGATAAACAGCTTGTTTTCCAAAATGTTGATAGATAATTTGAAGTGTGTCTGTAAAATTTGTAAATATGATAACCTTTTTACCTTGTTCTAAAATGTTTTCAGCAAACTCAATTGTTTGATTAACTTTTTCATTTGCAATTACCTTTCTCACTTTCATAAGTTTTGAAAACTGAACGGTAAGTGATGATGATTCGTCAGGATTTTTGTCGTACCAATCATAGTATTCACCCATAAGATTTTCGTACTCCCTTGACTTTAAATTTAAATAAACGGGAGTTATGATCTTATCAGGTAAGTCCAATACCTCCTCTTTAAGTCTTCTGAGAATTTGTTTTGATGTACGGTCCCTAAGTTCCTCAAGATTTGAAGCTCCTGACACATTCCAAACTTTTCTTTTACCGGCATTAAATTGGTAACCTTGACAATATCTAATCGCATACGCTTTCCAATTTTGAGCCACAGGACTCTCAATTAAATTTAACAAGTTATAATAATTCATTGGTCGAGATGTCATAGGTGTTCCTGTTAACAACCACACTCTATTAATTTTTTTTGCGAAACTATTAATGATCTTTGTTCTTTGAGCTTGGACATTTGAGATCATGTGTGCTTCGTCCAAAATAACAAGATCAAACTTAGATTGCTCCAACAAAGTTTCTTCCTTACTTTTTGTGTCGTGGAAGTTTTTTAATATATCGTAGTTTACTATAACAAAATCTGAATCGGTAGAAAACTTTTTTCCTTCGGCAATAAACACAGGACGATCAGAATAATTTGCAATCTCTCTTTGCCAGTTAATTTTTAAAGATGCGGGACAGACAATTAATATTTTTTTTGCTCCCGTTTCTAAGGCGGCAATAATTGTGGAAGTAGTCTTACCTAAACCCATATCATCTGCTAAAATAAATCTTTTCGACCCTGCTAATTTCTCAATCGCCGTTTTCTGATGAGTAAGCGGAGGACGATGTGAATACTTCTTATAATCAATGTTGACAGATTGTACATTGTGTGTTTTAATTAATGCTGATTTAGGGACCCAAAATTCTGATAGAGAATCCTTTTCAAAAAACTTTCCCCAAATATGATAAGATTTTTCTTTTTCTACAAGTAATTTTTCTATATAAATTTGTTCTGGTGTTTGTAAAAGATACTTTTCTTCTGCAAATTTTTTGGCAAAGTAAGTATCTAAGTCTACCCACTTTCTTGCAACTTTTGGATTAGTATTGTAATAGTTAACAATATAATCCGCTTGACTTCTTGTTGGGTAAAACTTCTTGGATGTTTCTTTTTTTTGTTTTAAAAAAATAATATAGTTATTTGCACCACTATATGAATCAAGTAACTCGATTGCTTTGTGCTCAACTAAAGACGATATATTATCCAATTTAAGTCTTTTACTAAAAATAATAATAAAATAAATATTTATCAATAAAACAGTTGAATGAGAAGTAATGTTCCTATAACAAGATTAGGTAAATTTTTTGGGGATCGTGATTTTGAACTTGAGATTGGTTTGGGTCAAGAGTGGTTAATTGGTGATATGAACTTCACTTGTGTACTTTACAAAATAGACCGTAACAAAATAAAAACCGATGATGTTTATGGTGAAGTTATAGAGGACGGAATTAAATTTTTACCTCCTGTAGAATTTAACGCACAGATCACCGTGGCTGCACCTGAAAATAAAATGATAGGTACAACCAAAATGGACCAATTCGAACCTGGAAATATTACAATATCAGTTTATCTTAAAACCTTAGAGGACTTAGGTATTGATATTGATTTTGGAGATTATGTGGGATATTATGATAGTGAAAATTTTGTTAGATATTATACTGTTGTAAATGACGGTCGTGTTGTGTCTGATACGAAACATACTTATAAAGGGTTTAAACCTTTTTTCAAAACAATAATCGCGGCTCCTGTTGGACCAAATGAATTTAGAGGAATATAATGGCAATACCTAAAAGTCATCCTGTTAAACCGTCGATCCCTTTGAAGTATCCAAAGACACTTCTTCCAAGAAGAGAGGAAATCAAAGATATGATTACCAAAGATGGTACATATTTACCTAAATCATTACTGCATGCTGATTTAGATAAAGGGTTCTTAGAGTTTGTTAAAGAAAAATTTAAAATAGTTTCTGAAGGAAAAAATATCCCAGTAGTTGATATTATTATTACTACTCAGAATTGGTCTCAGTTTGTAGAAACTTGGGATTTTCAAAATATAGACAAGAATATTGAACCACCATTTTTAACAATAATTAGAAATCCTGAAGTTAAATATGGTAACAATCCTGCGGTCATGTATAATATACCTAATCGAAGGATGTATTATTATATGGAAGTCCCAACATGGGACGGTAACCGAAAAGGTGCTGATATTTATAAAATCCCTCAACCTGTACCTGCAGATTTCAGATATAGTGTTGCAATCGTTTGTAATAGGATGAGAGAAGTTAACACCCTAAACCAAAGAGTTTTGGAAACTTTTGCGTCAAGACAAGCGTATCAAGTTATTAATGGTCATTACATACCAATAATAAATGATGGTTTTACGGATGAATCATCAATGGATTTAGAAAAAAGAAAGTATTATATACAAAAATACGACTTTACAATGATGGGGTTTTTGATAGACGAAAACGAATTTGAGGTATTTCCTGCAATATCAAGAACTTTTCAAGTGTTTGAGGTTGATACTAAGACACCGAAAAGAAAACAAAAAAGACAACAACCAACAGAACCCGAAAAGATAATATTCGATTATCCAAATAGTGCGACAACTAAACAATTACATTTTGATTATACATGTAATTTGTACTTCGAAGATAGCGTGAATGTTACTTCATATTCGGTTTACATCAATACGAATTATTACGGAGACGATGTAACTACCATTCAAGTAAATACTGGAGATGATATTAGAATTGATATAGTCATAGGAATCTATAACACTGAACCCAAACTAACTTTCTCTCAAAAGTTACTTTAGTTTTCACCATAGATATCCTTTTTTTCTTTACACTTTTCCAAAATTAATGATTCTAAAAAACGGTACATTTTGATACCTCTTTTATCACAATACTTTTTGAGAACCTCATGAACTTGAGAATCAATCTTAAGATTTTTTATCTTTTTACTATCATTAGACATAGGGCAGAAAAAAGGCAGAATTAAATCTCACCAAAATATAAATACTTTTAGTAATGTAAAGTTTTTAGTGTTTTCTCGAGTATTTATAGAAAAATAAATAAATAAAAAGTATCACTTAATATGGCAACTAATAGTAAAGTTTTCGTTTCACCAGGTGTATACACCTCTGAGGTTGATCTAAGCTTTGTAGCACAAAGTGTTGGGGTAACAACATTGGGTATCGTAGGGGAAACACTTATAGGTCCAGCTTTCGAACCAATTTTTGTAACAAACTTTGATGAGTTTCAGGTTGTGTTTGGGGGAACATCTCCTGAAAAGTTTGTAAACACTCAAATCCCTAAATATGAGGCGTCTTATATTGCTAAGGCATACCTCCAACAATCAAACCAATTATTTGTAACAAGAATTTTGGGTCTATCAGGATATGATGCAGGTCCATCTTGGTCAGTTTCCACGGTTGCAAATGTCGATTCATCAACTGTTGGTGTTTGGTGTTTGAGTTCACACACTGATGTAACAACTTGTCAATTGGTTTGTGATGTTCCAAAAGAACTTTTATTTTATGTTGATTTTACTGGATGTACAAATAACACTACTTCAATATGCTATCTAAATTCATTCCCTGATGAAATAAATAATATTTTATTAAATCAATATGAACAACCAGATGGAAGCACTTCAACTTTAGATGCACAGATAAGAGATTTTATTTTTAATGTTTTAACATCAAATAATCCAATAACTGCAGAATCGGAAGAAATTGCCTATTTTGGTTCAATTGCTACTAACGACTACAACTCTCTTACAACTGCGGGTTGGACAGCTGCAACAAATGTATTTTCAGTTCCTTCAGTATCTTTAGATGATACCGATTTGAATTCACCTTTTAACGATTCATGGTATTACGCAACATTTGAAAATATTGGTAACTACGAATACACAGGTTTCTCATTTTACAATATTGTTACTGGATTAACAGAAATTACTGCAACTACAACAACAACCTCAACTTCAACTACAACTACAACAACAAATCCTTGTGTTACACCTATACCAACAACTACGACTACAACAACAACATTACAACCTGTTAAGTGTTACAACGGTACTGTGGTTGGTAAAATATATTATTACACAGGTACATCATATTCAAACTATGATAATGTTGTTGTCGGTACTCTTAGATCTAGAGGTATCTCAACTTACACCACAGATACAAATCCAACTTACTCTGTTACAGGCTTGACCGATGTATCATTCAATATGACAGGTCAGTACTCGACAGTTCTCAAAAACCCATTTGCAACATTTGCAGTGAATGTTACCGATAAGTTTGGAACTAATTACACATTCGAAACATCGTTCTCACAAAACGACCCTGAATATTGGTCTAAAGTATTTGGAATAACTAATTTCCAAAAACCAAGAATCGAGGTACCTGTAATGGCAGAGGAAAACTTCCAATCTTGGTTGAATTGGTCTTGGAGAAAAGGTTATATAAGAGGTTTAAATCCTGAGATAATCGCTTTAGACTCAGCTCAGAGTGGGGCTTTTGATTCTATTGGTTGGTACTTAGACAAATGGCAAACACCTTCATCACCTTTTGTTGTATCGGAATTAAGAGGTAACAAAGTTTATGACCTATTTAGATTCTACACAATTTCTGATGGTGATGCTGCAAATACCTTAATCAAAATCTCAATTATAAATCAAACTTATAGTAATTTAACTTTTGATGTATTAATTAGAGATTATTTTGATACTGACGCTAATCCTGTAGTTTTGGAGAAATTCACAAACTGTACCATGGATCCAGGTCAAAACAACTTTATCGGAAATAAAATTGGTACATTAGATGGTGAGTATGTATTGAATTCAAAATATGTGATGGTTGAAATGTCGGAAGACGCACCTGTTGACGCATTACCTTGTGGATTTAATGGATTTAACTTCCGTCTTTATGATAATGCTCAATCACCTTTCCCGATTATAAAAGGGAAATATGATTATCCAGGTGAACCAATTTGGAATCCTCCATTTGCACTGTCATCAGGAGCTGTAGGTACAACTCTGAGCAGTGGTGACAATGTAAGAAGAACTTATTTAGGTATTTCAAATTCAACAGGTTGGGACCCTGCATACTTCGAATATGTAGGTAAAAGAAATCCTAATAGTACTTGTGATATAGATTCTATTCCATGGAATTACAGATCGGCCGGTTTCCACATGGATGTCAATGCAAGTGGATTAACTATAGGACCTGAATTCTCAACAAGTGGTGATCCAAGATTTATTTGTGGAAATTCATCTTTCATTACTGAACCTGAGTTACCAACAAATGCTTATTATAGATTATACGCTCGTAAGTTCACCTTCTTAGTACAAGGCGGATTTGATGGATGGGATATTTACAGAGAATGGAGAACTAATGGAGATCAGTTCCAAATAGGTAGATCAGGTTTCCTTAGAGGTGCATGTCCTACTACAAGATACCCTAACGCAACTGGATGGGGAGCATTTAAAGAAATATCTTTAGGTGATGGAACTGAGGATTTCGCAAATAGTGACTATTACGCATATCTTTTGGGTCAACAAACATTTGCTAATCCTGAGGCGACAAATATAAATGTATTCGTAACTCCTGGAATTGACTATGTTAACAACAGTAATTTAGTTGAAGCTGCGGTTGAGATGATAGAATTTAATAGGGCGGATTCACTTTATGTTTGTACAACACCTGATTATGATCTTTTCTTACCAACAACTACCGTAATTGATGGATTCATTTACCCAACAGAAGCTGTTGATAATTTAGAAAACACAGGAATTGACTCTAACTATACTGCAACTTACTATCCGTGGGTATTGACAAGAGATAGTGTAAACAACACTCAAATCTATATTCCACCGACTGCTGAGGTAACAAGAAACTTAGCGTTGACAGATAACATCGCTTTCCCTTGGTTTGCGGCGGCGGGTTACACTCGTGGTATTGTTAACTGTATCAAAGCTCGTAAGAAGTTGACTCAAGAGGACAGAGACATCCTTTATGTAGGTAGAATTAACCCAATTGCAACTTTCTCTGATGTGGGTACTGTAATTTGGGGTAACAAAACTCTACAAGTAAGGGAGTCGGCACTTGATAGAATCAATGTAAGAAGATTGTTACTACAAGCTCGTAAGTTGATTTCAGCGGTTTCAGTGAGACTATTGTTCGAACAAAACGACGCACAAGTAAGACAAGACTTCTTAAATGCGGTTAATCCAATCTTAGATTCAATAAGAAGAGACCGTGGTTTATATGACTTCCGAGTTACGGTTTCATCTAGTCCTGAAGACTTAGATAGAAATCAAATGACAGGTAAGATATACATCAAACCTACAAGATCTCTTGAATTCATCGACATTACATTCTACATCACTCCAACAGGAGCGTCGTTCGAGAATATTTAATGTGGTTAATAATCAAAAAGAAGGGGGAGCGAAAGTTTCCCCTTTTTTAATTTAATGAATATTTATTAGTATGTATTATAAAAAAATAGTAAAAGAAATAATTTCCGAAATTATTCAAGATCAACTTAAACCAACTATGAAGTACTATGCATTTGATTGGGATGACAATCTTATGTATATGCCAACTAAAATTTATTTAAAAGATGAAGATGGTAAAAGTGTTGGTATGTCCACTGAAGATTTTGCAGAGTACAGAAGTGAGGTAGGAAAGGAACCGTTCGAATATGAAGGACATACAATTGTTGGTTACGATGATGATGCTTTCAGAGACTTTAAAGTGACGGGTGATAAAAAATTTTTAGCCGACTCATTAAAGGCGCCTGTTGGTCCAGCATGGAACGACTTTGTTGAGGCAGTTAACAACGGATCAATTTTTGCAATTGTTACTGCAAGAGGTCACACACCATCAGTATTAAAAAACGCAGTATATAACTTAATTAAAAAAAACAAACACGGGTTAAATGAAAAAGAATTGGTTAAAAATCTAAGAAAGTATAGAGAGATTTCAGACGAAGAGGACATGACTGATGACGAACTTCTTAGAACATATTTAGAAATGTGTAAATGGCACCCTGTAAGTTTCGGAGAGGGGTCTGCCGCAAACCCTGAAGAACTCAAAGTAAGTGCTATGAAACAGTTTATGGAATATGTGAGAAATCTTTCCCAAAGACTACAAGAAAAGGCTTATCTGAAAAATAAGATAAGTAATTATTTTACACCGTATGTTGGTTTTTCAGATGACGATTTAAAAAATGTTCAAACAATGAAAAAACATTTTGATGATGAAAGTGGATTAGATATTTATCATACAGGAGGAGGTAAGAAAACTAAATTTTAATATAAACTAGACTAGTTAAGATATAATGTGAAAAAAATTTGAAGTAAATAGAAAAATTTTTAAATCACACTATTTATAATAAAAATAAAACAAAACTAAAAAATAAGACATGGCTGATTTGTTAATGAAAATGCCGATTCCCTACGAACCAAAAAGGGAGAACCGATGGATCTTGAGATTCCCATCATCACTTGGGATTAATGAGTGGTATGTTGAGACCACTTCAAGACCTAAACTTACAATTGCATCAACTGAAATTCAGTTCTTGAATACTTCAACCTATGTTGCAGGTCGATTTACTTGGGGGGAACTTCCTGTCACTTTCCGTGACCCAATTGGTCCTTCGGCATCACAAGCTGTTATGGAATGGATCCGTCTATGTGCTGAGTCAGTAACTGGTCGTATGGGTTACGCGGCGGGTTACAAAAAGAATGTTGACCTTGAAATGTTGGACCCTACAGGTGTAGTTGTTGAGAAATGGATTTTAGAAGGTACATTCCTTTTAGGTTACGATGGTGGTGCATTATCATATGCTACTGATGGAATTGCAAAAATTTCCTGTCAAATGAGAATGGACCGTTGTATATTGGTATACTAATAAAAAGATTACATATAATATGAGACCTATTCACTTTACTAGTGGTAGGTCTTTTTTATTTTTAAAATAAAAGTACTTAATATTATGGAACAAGATGTATATCAGGCAGGACAAGCCGAATTTAATTTACCACACGATGTAATTGAATTACCAAGTAAAGGTCTATTTTACAAGTCAAAAAAGAAATCAATCAAAGTTGGATATCTTACTGCGAACGACGAAAACATTTTAGCAAATGCTGACTCTAAAAAAAGTATACAAGATAGTATCATAATTCCACTACTTAGAAACAAAATTTACGAAAGAGACCTTCGACCTGAAGAAATGATTGATGGAGATATTGAAGCGGTTCTTATTTTTTTGAGAAACACTTCATTTGGACCTGAATATACTGTGAATGCATATGACCCCGCAACAGATCAAAGATTCAAAACAACAATAGTCTTAGATGAACTAAATTATAAAAAAACAAAGGTACAACCAAACGAAAATGGTTTTTTTGAAACAACTCTACCAGTTTCAGGTCACAAAGTGACTTTGAAACTTTTAAGTTTGAAAGATAAATCAGATATAGAACAAATTATAAATTCATATCCATCAGAAAGAACCGCACCTTTAGTAACAACCAAACTTAGTAAACAAATCGTATCAATCGAAGGGGACGAGGATAGATTGAAAATTTCTACTTTCATAGAAAAAATGCCAATTGGAGATTCAAAATACATCAGAAGATTTTTATTAGATAATGAACCAAGATTAGATCTATCAAAAGAAGTTTTAGCCCCGTCAGGAGAAAGAGTAATGGTTGACATTACTTTTGGGGTGGAGTTTTTTCGGCCTTTCCTATCAATATAAGACTACTCTATTAGATGAGTTTTATTATTTCTCAAGAATTTTCAGAACTCAATATTCTGAGTTTATGAATATGCCAACTTATGTGAGGAGATACTTGATCAATAAATATGTTGAAGATTCTAAAACCAGCTAATCAAATATTTATTGAAAAAGTAAAAATATGCCTTTAGACCTCTCATCCCTTTCTAAAAAAGATAAAACTGAACTTATTGATCTTATCGAAGACCAAGACGCTCGAATTTCTGATTTAGAAACCAAAATAAGAAGAGGTCTTGACGAAACAGGTAAACCCAAAACTGGTAAAACTGGTTCAGAAATTAATCCATTTGACCTTGGAAACATTACCAACTACACAACATTGTTTGGGTCTATGAAAGATGCGGTTGTTAATATCGGAAACATTCTTGATTTTAATGTTATACAAGAATTAGATCGATACGGTACAAGCATCCAACAAAATTTTGGGTTATCTCGAGACAGAATATTTGAATTTAAAACCGCAATTGCAGACACCGTACCTGAGTTAATAAAATATGGTTATGAAGAAAGTGAGGCGGTTCAGGTTACCGCCGATATCATGGACGGTTTAAGAACATCTGCAATTTTAACTTCAGAAGCAACATTGAAAATTGGAGCTGCTGCAAAAATTTCTGGTGAAGATGTACAGGATTTAGTTGAGGGGTTTAGAAGTGTTGGAATTTCGATGGAGTCTGTTGGTGACGAGATGAAATCAGTTGTTGATTATGCAAGAAATGTGGGAGTATCAGTTAAAACGGTCTCGACGGGTGTTGTTGATAATCTTGGAAAACTAAATCTTTATAACTTTGATAATGGTGTGACAGGGTTAGCAAAAATGGCAGCACAATCATCAAGGTTTGGTATAGAAATGAGGGACACTTTTAGGATTGCAGAAGAATTGTTCTCCCCCGAAAACGCAATCAATTTAGCAGCTTCCCTTCAAAGGTTAGGAGTTACAGCTAACGGACTTCTTGATCCGTTGAGAGCAATGGATTTGGCTCAAAACGACCCCGAACAACTTCAAAAAGAAATTTTGAATTTAAGTAAAGAATTCACCACCTTCAATGAAAAAACAGGAAAAATGGAAATCTTACCCGGAGGAAAAAGAAGGTTAAGGGAAATTGCTGATGAACTCAAAATTGATGCTGGTGAGTTTGCAAAAATGTCTATTCAGGCTGCAGACTTTGATAGAAAGTTGAGTCAAATTAGAATGCCCGCTTTAGCCGAAGGTGACGAGGAGACTAAAGAATTGATTGCTTCTTTGGCTCAGTTAGATGCGAGTGGTGTTGCAACAATTACCGTGAAAGATGCTGAAACGGGAATGATGAAAACCAAAGAGGTTGATCAACTTACATCTGAAGATATAACTAATTTGAGAAAGGCAAATGATGAGTCTTCTCTGAAAATTGAAGAAATAGCAATACAACAGTTGGATGAAACAAAACAAACAAATACAATCCTCCTTAGTGGAGAATTGGCCGGTAAATTTGCTAGAGCAACAGCACCAACTTTTGATAAATTTGGTACAACTGTCGCGGGAATTTATAAAGGTGTTGCACAAGGTTATAGAGATCAATTAGGAACTACCCAATCTATTAGAGAAAAATTTGAAGGAGTTGCGGGATCTGCAGAAAAATTCATGGTAGGTTCGCTTACAGAGGACACAGATTTAATTGCTGAAGGGTTAATAGAGTTTAAAAATGGAGCTAAAGAGGTTGTTGATAGTTTTTTGAATGCATCGACAGCTTTTGTTGAAACGGTTTTTAACAACGCGGTAGAAAAAATTCAAAAAAGCTATTCACCAGACAATTACAAGACTACTAAAAGTGAGGTTACTGTTAATCATCAAGGAACGGTTGTTCTCAAAGGGGAGGGTAACCAAAATGGATTTACTACTATGGAGGGTGCTAAATTCTTTTCAGACCCAAATAATGTTGTTATGACAAAAAATAATCTTGAAATGGTCAACGCACCTAGTGCGGCTACTGGAGGTAAAAATAACTAACATTATACTACTCAAAAAAAATACCTAATATCTATTTATAAATAAAAAGTATGGCTGAAAGTTTTTTGTCGTTCGGTAGCTCGGAATCTTTTAGAAAACAACTATTGGTAAAAAATTTACCACCATACAATGTGCCGGGAAGTTACAATTCACCGGGTAATCCAATAAATTACGAAACAAATCTGACTGTAAGTAATGTAATTGATTCACCGAACACTTATGTATCAACCAATTTTTTTGCTGAAAACCTTTACCCTCTTAATGAATTTGGTCCTGAAGGTGGTTTTGGAAGTCCCGTTGGTGTTAATTTAACCCCTGTTTTAGAACCCAATCAAGGACCTTACTATCCGTTAACTGAAGGTCAGATGGACGGGTTAGTTTTATTAAATGAATTTTATATCGAGTCTGCATATGTAACAAACAAATGGGGACCAAGTGGTGGTTATAAAGATCTTGTAATTATAACAGATGTATTCCTTAATGATCCTATTTATCAACCATATTGGAATCCAGGATATTATAATTATTCAAGCTACTCCCTATTCAACATAATTTTTCAAGATGATCCAATAGGATCAAATGGACCATTATCATCGGATAGTTATTTGGCAAAAATCGGTGCTAGTCAACTAAAATTTGCTTTCGAAGAAAGAGTTGCACAAGAAATACAACAGGCTACTATAGGGGCAATCAACTTAGATTCAATTTCAGACCCATTTACAGCAAGTTTACTTGCAACGGGACAACAACCTTTTTTTGTTAGGGATTGGAGAATTACTGTTCCTGAAAACCCTTTAGTGAATGCTGTAAACTTAGCAAATAGAATTACAGGAACATATTTTCCTGTATCATTCATACCTGGAGATTATTTTAATGAAAATACACCATACACCAATCCCCAACAACAGGGAGGGGCTTTAAATATAATTAATAATCTGACAGGAGGGTTATTATCGCCAATACTTAATAAATCTAGAAACCCATCCGAAATTTTTGTTGCAAACACAGGAAATGGAACAAGATCAACATTATTTGCGACTTTAAATTATAACCAATATCGACCATCTTATAATATAGGATTTTTACAAGGTCTATCGGCATTAGCCAATTCATTTGTCGATCAAGACAGTCCGGCTACCGGTACCTACTATGTTGGTAGCCCAAACGCTGAACCAAGTTTGATTGATTCACCACCGAATCAAGTACCAGTAAATCAGTTTGGAGAACAACAAGCAACAATAGTTTTTGGACCTCAAGAGTTGGGTATACTATATGAAGGAAATGAAGAACTTATTAAGTTTGGTCTTAAAGGTAGATCTTACACTGACGGTGGAGGAACTGCAGGTCAACTTGTTTGGACATCACCAAAATACAAACCAAATGCTGGTTTCAGGGCAACTCAGGGTGGAGGAGTTGGAAGTATAGATGACGAGTTTAATCAAATTTCTGCAGATTACCTTCAATACCAATCTACGGACATACCATTCAAACCAGGTTCAATATTATATAACACTCAAAGACTAATTGAATCTGCTGACCAACTTCAAGGTCAGGCAAGACTAAAACATGTTGGTACGGCAATTAATCAAGTATCCAAAGTATTCAATGATGGATACAAAGAGTTAACTAAAGGATCTCAAGTTTTATCGTATGTAAACCAAGCTGATGGAACACAAGCAGGTTTAGAATATTGTAGAGTTTTTCAAAAAGATACACCGTACTACACTTACGCGGATTTACAAAAATCAGATGGTATAACGACAACAGGAAGAAAATTTGATTATTCAATTTTAGACAACACCTATAATCTTAACATCGCACCTTTAAGACAACCGAACTCAACAAACATAGTAAATGACAAGGTTAAAAAATATATGTTCTCTTTAGAAAATCTTGCTTGGAGAACTTCAGATCGACCTGGATTTACATATGATGATTTACCTGTTTGTGAAAGAGGACCAAACGGAGGAAGAATCATGTGGTTCCCACCTTATAATTTAACATTTTCAGATGACTCACGACCTGAGTTCAACCCAACAACTTTCATGGGAAGACCCGAACCAATTTATACTTATAAGAATACAAGTAGAAGTGGTCAGTTAAGTTGGACTATAATTGTTGATAACCCTGCAATGATGAACACCATCATTGAAAAACAAATGAAAGGGGTACAAAGAGATAGAGTACAAAGTGTTATCGACTCATTTTTTGCGGGTTGTGTTAAGTATGACTTATATGAGTTGGCGGCTAAATTTAATATGATAAATCCTAAAGATTTATACACATACCAACAAATATTAAATAACCCAAGACTTACTGCCGAAGAACAAATTCAAGTACTTCAAAGTGTACCTATAAATCAAACATCCACAAATGATGGTAAATCTAGTGGCGCTAATAATACTCAAAACCAAACAGGTACAGGAACCCAAGAAGCGGCAAATCCTGAATGGGAAGAAGTAACATTTTCAGAATATGAAGGATATGGATTTTATTTTCACAATGATTGTCCTGAGTGTGAGTATTCGACCGCGGTAACTGCAAGCCAACCTTTTGATTATTGGTATAATAATTACTTGGCACTTCAAAACACAGTATACGCAACACAAGCACCATCCAAAGTTAGACCAACAGGAGGAGAAATTTTTTCAGGATCAGGAATACCAAATTTCTTCAACGAAGTTGTGATAGGAAACTTTAATTTCTTGAGTACAGAATTCTTGAAAAAAATTGAGGATGTGTTAATTAACAAAAATGGTACTATTATAATTGATACTGTAGGTTCTGCATCAGCAATCGCATCACCTAGCTACAATCTAAACCTGTCTAAAAGAAGAAATGATTCAGTTTTACAATGGTTTTTGAAACAACCTTTATCGGGAGGTACTACAATACAAAAATACTATGATGAGGGTAGATTCGCATTAAATTTAGATCCTAATGGTGAAGAAATTGTTATAGCAAAAACGAGGGCAGAAGCCTCCGCAACAACTGAAACCACAGACATAAGTGTCAACACTGCTAGTGGAGGTAATATTTTAACTGCTAGTGTTGATTGTACAAAAAATATACTTAATTTAGATTTGAATCCACCACAGGATAATGTCCAATCTCAATGGTACAGTATACCTGCCATGGCTTGTAGAAGGGTGGCAATTACTAGAGTGGTTGCTAAAGTACAAAAAGATCCTTATGTACCACCCATTGTACCTCCTATCACAACAGAAACAACAACAAACAATCCTCAAGATATTCTAACAGGTATAACTCAGTCGATCAAACCAGATCCCAAAATTACAGTTGAACAAAAATTAAAAGAGGGGATATCAAAAAAAATTCTAAGAAACTTGTTCACTGAGTGTGATTATTTTGAAGTAATCAAGGAAACTGATCCTATGATTTATGAGACCATAAAAGACAAAATAAGATTCTTTAATCCTGCATTCCACTCTATGACACCTGAGGGTTTGAATGCGAGATTAACATTCTTACAACAGTGTACAAGACCTGGACAATCAATACCTGTTATAGGTCCTGACGGTAGACCTAAATATAACGATGCATTGAACACCTCTTTTGGAACACCTCCTGTGCTTGTTCTACGAGTTGGTGACTTCTTTCACACTAAAATAATACCAACAAGTTTAGGTTTCACTTTCGAAGGTTTGGACCTAAACCCCGAGGGAATCGGTGTACAACCTATGTTGGCAAAAGTTACGATGGCTTTTAATATCATCGGGGGTATGGGACTTAAAGAACCCGTACAACAATTACAAAATGCTTTGTCTTTCAACTATTATGCAAATACCGAAATATATGATGAAAGAGCAGTTGCGACAGACATTGATAGTCAAACCGCAAATGATAAATATGTAATACAAAGATTAGATGGAGCACTTCCTCCTGTCTCCCAACAAGCGGTAAATAACATTAACAGTGTCCAACCTAAAAGAGGACAAAGTACCATGGGTACTGTTGTAGATGCTACCACTATGGATTACAGTGGATTATATGCTGCCTTAGAAGGTAAACTCCAAGAGTACTTTAAAGCTTACTATGAGTTACTCAATAAAACTACTTTAGATTATTCATACGGTGCGACTCTGATTTCTATCAAAGACAAAAATTATACTGATGGTGAATTGGCGGGATATATTAATGAAAAAGTTGACACGGTAATATATGGTAAATCAAATCAATACCAAAAGTTTTGTGACGATTTGTATGGTGAAACATTGAAAGATATTGATCAAGGTACTAACCCAATATTATTTGCCGCGATTAATAGGGCGGGAGGTATTACCAACAAACAAAAAAGAGAACTTGAAGAAAAATTAAAAACACAGGTAGGTAATGGTAAAACAGATATACTTAATACATTGAATAATAACAATGTAAACATAATTACTGTTGAAAATGAATTGAATTACATATTCAGACAATTAGATGTTGTGTCATATAAACTTGACGGTAGTTTACAACAAACCAATGAACCCTTATTATATGATTTGAGTGGAACAACTTTCTTTGATCCTTCTGAAAACAGCGGATCAATTATAGATGTTTACACATTCAAGGTTAAAAAAATTATTGAGGCATTCAATGGATTGGTAGTTGCTCGAGGTTTCCGTGAGGATTACTTCGAATCGTTTAACTCAACAATTGATAAGGGTAATGGTTGTAATGTTGCGTTTGGAGACAACGAGCTATTTTTCTCTAATTGCCCAACTAACAGATATTACACTTTGATGTCACCGTACTTTTTAACGGAAACAAAGTTACAAACGATGATTAATGAACTTACATCAGGACCTGAAATAAAATCTGATCAAACACTTGTTGACCTTATAAAAGTTACTTGTGAAAGCCTTCGAGCCGAATATGCAGGATTTAAAACTTATTGGGACGATCAACTCAAAAAGTTTAAAGATGATCCTTTATATACAGAAGCAACCACTTGGAAAGTACCTGACAATACAGTTAAAACTTGTAGTTATATTACACCAGCTCAAGGAAACTTAAATGTTAAAAAGAAAGTAATTAAAGATTTATATTCACAAATAAACTTGAATGAAAATAAAAAAACATTCAACGGTAAAGTAACACTCAACTAAGATGGCTTTTCAATATTGGAATAGATACACAGATTTTTTGATAAATGGACAACAGAATGTTGTACCATATGTACAATTGCCGTCTAAATCTTCTGACAAAAATTATATTTACATAATTGGTCAATCAAGATTGGATAAGGTGTCACAAATGTATTATGGTACACCCTATTTTGGATGGTTGATTCAGGCCGCTAATCCACAGTATTCAGGAGACGAATATTCAATTCCCGATGGTGCAGTATTGACAATTCCTTTTCCTTTGGTAGCTTCTTTACAAGATTATAAAAATTCTTACGAAAATTACTTCTTCTATTATGGTAGGTAACCAAGAAAATATATTAGTTGAGTTTGACTACGATAACATAAGTTTAATTGATCCGAATAAAGTTGTTGATGAACTAGGTAATGTTAAAGATAGATTAGTTAAACAAGAAGACTTAGTTTATTATGCAAACTTAGAATGTTCAGTTTTGCCAAGAACAAAACTTGCGGTAGGATCTGCTATGAACGACTCAACAAGAACAATTTCAGTTGGAAAAATTAACTTTTTGAATCCAGGTAATAAAGCATTCTTTGACGATGCTTGGGCAGATGAGATTACCGGTAAAAACACATTGTCAGGAAAAGGTGTAAATCAACCAAAACTAACATCGGTAAAAAACCCTAATAAAACAGATGACTTCTATCTAACTCAAAATTTATGGTCAAATGGTACACCTGGCGCCGTTGACAATGGGTTATTAGGTATGAAATCCATCAAAGTCTCAATAGGTACAGACTTCTTACCTGTAATTGATGTGGATTTAGAAGATGTTAAAGGACGAGCTTTATTTGAAGGAGGAAACAACTCCCCTTACGCAGCATTTTTCCAACTACCATATCCACAGTTCACTTTAACTTTAAAAGGGTATTATGGGAAGGCAATAAAGTTTCCTGTCATGTTACAGTCATTTACATCAACTTTCGATCCGTCCACCCATAACTTTCAAATCAAACTTAAATTTTACGGTTATAAATACACACTACTATCTTATGTAAATTTTGGAGCCCTTATGGCCGTTCCAAATATGTACAAAAGTACTGTAACATCCACACCTATCGTTAAAGAACAAGGTAATATTGTTTCAAGCTCCACATCAGTCACCGCTCCTCAAGTTGTAAGTAGGGGGTATCAAAAAATGAGAGAAGTTTACTCAGATTATAAATCTAAGGGACTAATTCCCGACAATTTTCCGGAAATAACACTACTTGAACTAAAATATAGATTACAAACATTTGTTAAAGAAGTATTAGACCAGTTCGAAAAGGAAAATTTAGGATTGTTAACGGATATGACTTTGTACACCAACAACCTATTGACATTTCAACAAATTGTTTTTTTATATTCAAGTTCGTCTTGGTTTGCAAAAAACATGGATAGAAATTTTCCTTTAGTTTTAAAAGACAAAAGAAATGTATACCTGTTCAAAAAAGAAATAGATGTACAGAAAAGATATTTTGAGGAAGTAAAATTAGTGGGGGATATCCAACAGTATAAAGATGTTTTGGGACAAAATAGTGTATTTGGATTGAATGGAAGTTATACCGTTGGCGGTATAAAAACTCAATCGAGTATTCCCAACGATGTGACAATTGAAAAAATAAAAGTAAAAATTGGTTTAGGAGATATTGATTTAGTAGCGTCTTATTTGGCTCAAAAAAATGCACCGAAAGGAAATTTTATTGAGACTGACTCTGTTATAGTTAATTATAAAAATACACTACAAACTCTTCTTAATGAGAACGATAATTTTGTTTATGTTTTTGAAGGTCCTGACTCTTTCATGGATATTACCGATAGAATGGCCAAAAAGGCATCTGAATATAGAAAACAAATCGAAACGGCAATAACCGCTTCATTAGCCACCAAATTCAATGCACAAGGAAGTGGTAATTTAGGATTTGTCCCATCTATTAGAAATATATTGGCAATCTTCTATTGTCAGGGAGAAGCGTTTCTGAGATTAATGGATGAGGTTCACAAAAAAGCTTGGGACCTAAGGGAGAACCCATACAGAAGAGCTGCGATATTTGGAAACATATCAACAGCACCAAGTGTTGATGTAAAATCATCTACTCAAAACAATGAACCAATATACCCTTGGCCACAAGTAATAAAAGAAAGTGTTGGTGAAGATAACAAGGAAAAGTTTGAAATTATTTACCCCGGTGAACAGACAGTTGCCACAACTTATCGAGCATACAGCCCTGAGGTGTGGCCTGAAGTTGAATTTGTTGAACAGTTTATTAAAGGGTATACAGAAAGGTTAAATGATGATGTTTTAGATTCTTTGAATATTGGAACAAATCAACAACCTAATAGAGAATCTTTAAATGCTTTGGATTTTACGATTTCGGATGAAGTATTCCAAAATAAAGAAGAATCAAAATATTTTTATGAAATATATGAAAGACTTATAGTAAATGCGTACTATAGTGCATTTAACAGAAAGTCAGGATATGATCTAAGTATATATGAGGCAGTTGCGGATAGTGAGGCTGTTAATGTCCTCCAAAGTTTAGGAGTTGACAACCCATTTCTTACAAAGAAATTGAAAGAATACCTACTAGACTCAAATAATTATGTACCATTTTTAAGACACATATCTAATCAAGGTCAAGGAGAAAGTTGGCAGTTGTTTGCTAAAGGAGAATTTGTTACACCATATTTGAGGAATGACGCGGCAAATCCTAATACTATTCTGAATGGAAGTATTTTTTTATCACCAATATCCCAACCAATTGTTTCGTTGTCAAATGCAAATAATATAACAAACTTGAATAAATATTTGAGTGACTCAACAACTACAAATGAATTCAATTTTGTTGATTTGTATCCTATAACAAACTTCTCGTGGGTCAAAAGTAATATGGCGAATGGAAAAAGTTTGAATAATGCTAATGATGTATTTGATACAAAGTTAATTCTAAATTACAATGAAGTTCACAAGACGGTAACCAATTTCAAAACTGGTGACTCAAACGATTTAAAAAGACCATTTACATACTTCAATTTCAAAAATCTTGATGTAACTATTGATACCACAAATTTGAAATCTTTTTACGAGACAAGACAATTCAAAAATCAACTTGTAACTGAGGGTAACTTGAATTATGAAAACTATTCAAATTATTTAACACCAACTCAAACTACATCTATGATGAATACCCCTTATTTCATCAATGCAATACAAGAAGGTGTATTCAACTTTAGATACAAACAAAATGAAATTTCACCATATAAAAATGCCGCATATCTGTTTTTAAATAGTTTACCTTTAGCAACACTGAAAGAAAAATATAGATCTTTTGAAAATGATGCAACCACCGACTTAGATTATATTGTTGCAACACTTAAAAAATTTGGTGCTGTTCATAGACTACCTTATGCATGGATCTTAAAATACGGCTCAATATGGCATAGGTACAAAGTTTACAAAAAAACTGGTACAGATATGTTGGATAGTGTTTGGACAGACTTCAATTATTTAGGAAATTGGGATCCTGTAAATTCCGCGTCAACACTAAATTACAATCTAATTATTGATGGTACCCCACGGAATTTAATCTTAGATGGTACTACAACAGGTAATAACCCTTTTACTGATATTAACACCGGCTTTTATCCCCAACTTATGGATGATTACAATGTTTTCATCCAAGGTTTAAAACTCTTTAGTGGTCAAACACAAGTGTCGGGAACTTGTGTTGTACAATCTATAACAGGAAGTTGTAATACAATTCAAGTTACTGGAACTTGTTCAACAAACGGTACTGGTATAACAATCAATACTATTACTAATAACTTTATTACAACTCCACATACAATTTATTTACCGGCACTTAACGCAACAATACAGTTAGTCTCACAAGTAAGCGGTACTACGGGAGGAATAGGATACTACACGACACCATTGAACTTTAATGCCGCTTTTACAGGACTTGATTTTGTATTGGGAAGTTACGGTTACATATCCAACACTACTCCGTATCCAATACAAAACGGACAAATTATTGCGGGTAGTCCATCTGTTAGTGCGGTTACAGTTGTCAATTTGTTCAGTGCAACAACAGGTCCTGTGCAGATATATGAACTTACACCAGTGACATCTGCAGAAACTTATAGTTATACGGTTTTGAATTCCCCAATACAAGTTGTTGCAATATCTAATAATGTCATTACTAACAACTCAATATTGAACGGTCAAAATTTAAATGGAAATGTTCAAATAATATCACAAGTTTCAGGTACAACAGGAGGTATTGGTTTATATCAAACATCAACAATACAATCTGCAACCACATCTAACTTTGTGGTGCAAGGTGCTTATATCCAAGGATACGGGTCACAACAAATTCAGAACTACTTGAACACCGAAAAAATAATGATGTTGAATACCACAAACTCAACCTTATATGAAACACCTGGTTTTGACCCCAACAACATACCAAGGTCTATGAGAGTTAGTCCGTGGTCATTGGTGGTTAGAAATGATAATAACCCTACTCAGTATTTTGTAGTACCTTCGTTTGGATCAAATGTCAATCAAACAAAAGTGGAAGCTTTCAAAAACGGAGAAATGAAAGTTGAATTATCAAATAATCCCGCTATGTTCAATGGATCAGTAAGATTATTTTGGAATGTACCTCAATATGGTTGGTATGATAATTCTAAATTAGTTAAAAATAATCCCGACACATATCTGAAAAAAATACTTTTCGATAAAAGTGATCAACAAAACTTTTCAATAAATGGTAATATAAGTGAATATAGTAACTTTGAAGAATTATTTACAACATTCGAAATAGAATTGTTAGATAAATTTGAATCTGAGTTTTTAAATTTCAGCCGCTCAATCTACGACTATGTTGATACATTACCAAATTTTTTAATAAAAGACGAATCAATATCAGGATCTCAACAACAATTATCTCAGGAAAGCGATTCAGAAAGAAGTTACAAAAATTTCCAATATTTGATGAGATCTTTATTGTCTATTAACAAACCTAATGGAACCTCACCAGAAACAAAATTACAGGACATAATAACACAACAAAATCAAAAGTTCCAACTTATTTTGGGGGAATTTTTGAATTATAATGTTGCATTCAGATTAGGTAACCCAACATCATTTGATAAAAGGTTGTTTACTACTTTTTCTACAAGATATATTGAAGACCCAATTATTTACGGACCTTACCAACAAAATAATCTACCTCCACAAGTTACATTAGCACAATCTATACAACAAAATCCCGATGTGTGGAAGGCTTTAGAATATTATGTGGGATCCTCAACTATACCGCAACTTCAATACAAGAATAGTGGATCGTACATAACAGACTTCTTCATACAAATGAATGTCGGATTCAATGAAAAAAATGTTGAAGATTTTGCACCAATAATCAAAATTTATGCAACACAGAAACTACTTAATAATAATTTGAACTTAACAAGTTTTTATAAGTTGATGGATAATTACTTGATAGAATCAGAAGCGTATATCGGAAATGTTTTAAACACCATGCTTACTGTGGTTAGAAAAGAACTCCCTAATGTTTTTATAAGTGATGATGAGTCCTCAAATAGAGCACAATTAGAAGCTGGTTTTACAGAACAGACAAGAACCGAGTTATGGGAAACTTTTAAAGCTTTAAATGACACTTGGATTGCTGGATACGACTTCCAAAACAAAACATTGTTCGAAGATGTGATGTTAGTAGACAGGGCCAGTAGAAATGTCGGAGATAAAGTTTTAGTTGACATATATTCAATTATTAATTTATTGGAAGACGGTGAAACAGAAAAGAATAAAGGATCAAATTCATATAAAAATACACTGTTGGATATGATCACAACAATACTTGTGACAAACAACTTCCAACACTTTATGTTACCTTCTTATGTTAACTTTTATAATGTTCAGGACGCATCAAAAAATCCTACACCCAGACCTGACGGAACTTTGGAAGTTGGAAATATGATGTTTGGAACATTCTTGAATGTGGATTATAGACAAAGTTCACCAAAATTTTTGTGTTACTATGTAAGTAAACCAAGTGAACACTTGAACATGAATGATAACATAGATTATAGATTTCGTGATGACGCATTTGATCTAAGACGGGCAAGTGACAATCCACTCGTAGAAAATTTAGCAAACAAAAATGATTGGGATAAATCAAACAAGATAATTGGATTTAATGTGGATATCACTAAAGAAACGCAACAGTTGTTTACCTCGTTCAGTGTGGCACAAGATCCTGGTAAACCCACTACAGAATCACTAGCGGTTTTGGATCAGATGGCAAACATTCAAAAAAATTATAGATCAAGTACTCAAAATGTATCACTATATAATTTATATAAAAATAGAAGTTATAGTTGTTCAGTTGATATGATGGGATGTGCATTGATACAACCTTTGATGTATTTTAATATAAGAAATATCCCAATGTTCTCGGGGCCATATATGATTACAAAAGTAACTCACGATGTGTCTGAAGGTAATTTTAAAACATCGTTTGAAGGTGTAAGACAACCATTCTATAGTTTACCTACAGTTGACAATTTTTTACAGACATTGAACGCCAAATTAGTATCACAATTACAAAGTAAAGTAAGAGAAAGAGAGATAGAAACAAGGGCTAAATCTGAAAATATCAAAATACAAGCGTCAAATACAATTGCTAACTTGGATAGTGAAGATACATTGACTAAAAATCAAGATTGTGCAACTCAAATAAATCCGAGGTATCAAAATTTCACGGTAACAGAAGCACCAACAACAACATCCTATTCAACACAAGAACTTAAATCAACTATTACAACGGTTCTTACAGAGTCAGGTTACAACCCTACAGGACAAACATTTTCAAGATTGGCTAGTTATATTTTTACATTTATATATGTCGACTCAGGAAATGATAATGGTTCAGGAATTAAGTCCTATGAAAATAATTTCAGTACGATTGATCTTACACAAGTATATGGTGACAAATTTTTTGAAGTTATAACTAGAAAATATTACTGTGTGTCGAGGGGATCAAATCCTAATTTACCTGTTGTGTCATTCAGATCACTGAAAGACTTTGTGAAATTTGTTTTGTTCTCAGTTAGAAATTTGGAAGCTAACTTTTTACAAAATTTTGGAGAGTTCCAACAACTTCCAGATATTGAAGCAGTTGCATACACACTGGCAAAACTTTATGTTTTGTATTACCCTGTGAATCAAAATCCAAATGTTTACACTCAAATTACCGAGGACAAAAATCAAATAGACAAATTGAGAGTTGAGTTTGTTAAAGCGTACAAGTTGTATGGAGTAACTTTCCTACAATCATGATATTTATAAATAAACAAAATTATGAACACTAAACTATTATTAGATAATTACTTAGGTAAAAACACCAAAGTGTCCGAAAAAGACATGGGTGACGGTACCAAACAAGTATGCGATTTAGATACTGGAGATTGTTACACAGTTAGAATGAAAGATGGTCTAATTGAAAGAGTTGACAACACTATGAAAAAATTCAAAAAAATACAGGTAGAAACCAATCAAGGTATAAAAACATTATTGAACGGATAGAAATGAAATTAGACGAAAAAATACTTTTAGAGATTGCTAGATATAATTCTATCAACAAATATATCACTGAACAGGATGACCCAGCATTAGATATACCACCTCCACCGGCAGGTGATGAAGGTGCGGTACCTCCACCACCAGGAGGGGCACCTGGAGCTCCTGCAGCACCCGCAACACCAACACCACCAACACCACCTGCGACTGCAGAACCTGTTGATGTCAATCAAGATCCTGATGTTGAAGAATTAGGTGGGGAAGGTGCCGGAGAAGATGCCGAAACAGAAGAATTAGATATCACAGACTTGGTAGACAGTCAAAAAACCATGGCTGACAAACAAGAAGAATACTTTGAAAATTTATTTAACCAAATTAAAAATATGGAGGAAAAACTAGCCGAAATGGATAGTCTAGTTCAAAAAATAGATGTTTTGGACGCAAAAGTTGAAAGATACAGACCTAAAACAGCTCAAGAAAAATTAGAACTTAGAAGTTTGGATTCAGGACCATTTAAACAAAACTTGGCAGACTTTTTCAAAGACAAAGAGGTAGAAATGGAAAAAACAGGTAAGAATGAATATGTTCTTACAAAAGACGAAGTAGAAAATTACAGCCCATCTGAAATAGAAAAAACATTTAACGAACCTATGGAAGATGAAGATGATTTACTACTTAACAGATATAATTCATAATTTTTAAGGTCGATAAAATCGACCTTAATTTTTTTTTGGCGACACTATTTGACTAATACTTTTAATACAATTATAATTCTAACACATAAACTTTAAATTTTTAATTACACATGGCGACAAATTCATTAGACGCAGTACTAGCACAGTACGAGAAATCACAAAGTAGTTCAAACACTACATCAAAAATGTCTTCTGAAGACCGAATGAAAAAGTATTTCGCGGCACTTCTCAAAGACAATGAAAAACAAGGACAAAGAAAAATCCGTATTTTACCTACAACTGACGGATCTTCACCATTCAAAGAAGTATGGTTTCATGAAATTCAAGTTGATGGTAAATGGCAAAAATTTTACGACCCTTCGAAAAACGATAATGAAAGATCACCGTTGAACGAGGTTTACGAAGAACTAATGTCTACAGGTAAAGAATCCGATAAAGAACTTGCAAAACAATACAAAGCTCGAAAGTTTTATATTGTTAAAGTTATTGACCGTGACAATGAACAAGACGGAGTTAAATTTTGGCGTTTCAAACACAATTACAAACAAGAAGGTATTCTTGATAAAATTATTCCTATATGGAAAGCTAAAGGTGACATTACCGATCCTGACAATGGTCGTGACTTAATTTTGGAATTAACAAAGGCAAAAACTCCAAAAGGTGCGACTTACACAGTAATACAAACTGTAATGTACGATGATCCATCACCAATTTCAAAAGACGAAAGTCAAATGTCTGAATGGGTTGGAGATGAAATGACATGGGAAGATGTTTATTCTAAAAAACCTGTTGAATATTTGGAAGCAATCGCAAGGGGAGAAACACCAAGATGGGATTCCGAAAAAGGTGGCTATGTTTATTCCAACGACGAAACTTCTGAAGTTTCTATGGGAGGATCAAAATCAGTGTCGATTACCGAGATTGAAGACCCTCAGGCGAATAACGAAGTTGATGAAGATTTACCATTTTAATTTTTAAAAAAAAAGTATAACGGGAGCAGTTTATTGTTCCCGTTTTTTTGTCTATATTTTTAAAAAAACAAATTATGAAACCTTTCATTGCTGAAAAATTAAAAGAAGCCCTTGTTAAAAAGTACGAGGCAGAAATCGCAGATGCTGAAGCAAGACTTTATGTTTATTTTACCAATCCTGTTGGTATTGGGGAACACCCACAACACACGGAGGAAATGGATAATTTAGTCGGGCAACTAACAGATGCTAAAGATAAATTAGAAACAATTACAAACTTCAAAATATACGAACTATAATGGCACTCAAAAAAAACGACTTTAGTTCAATCAAAAAAAAGTTCTCCACGGACGCAAAATACAAACCACAGAGATTTTTTGATCTTGGGTCCGAATTTCTTGATGCGGTTGGACTACCTGGTCCTGCAATTGGACATTTAAACATGTTACTTGGTCACTCTGACACAGGAAAAACAACGGCACTTATTAAAACTGCGGTTGATGCTCAGAAAAAAGGGATCCTTCCTGTTTTTATTATTACAGAACAAAAGTGGTCTTTTGAACACTCTAAACTTATGGGTCTTGAATGCGAAGAAGTTGTAGATGAAGAAACAGGAGAATTAACATGGGACGGATTCTTCCTCTTCAATAATAATTTTGACTACATCGAACAAATTACAGAATACATCAATGACTTATTAGATGCTCAAGAAAAAGGTGAATTAGATTATTCTCTTTGTATTATGTGGGATTCGGTAGGATCGGTTCCTTGTAAGATGACCTACGAGGGTAAAGGAGGTAAACAACACAATGCAAGTGTTTTGGCCGACAAAATTGGTATGGGTATTAACCAAAGAATTTCGGGATCTCGTAAAGCAGATTCTAAATACGAAAATACCCTAATCATTGTTAACCAACCTTGGGTAGAATTACCTGACAATCCATTTGGTCAACCTAAGATCAAAGCAAAAGGTGGTGAAGCAATTTGGTTAAACTCTTCTTTGGTATTCTTATTTGGTAA
>Ga0222713_10000806_pt1 | contig 35586 bp, 29 predicted proteins | sample C33_649DmetaG_FD_165061 | JGI IMG/M metagenome (GOLD analysis project Ga0222713, IMG submission 165061) | Estuarine water microbial communities from San Francisco Bay, California, United States - C33_649D | ecosystem: Environmental > Aquatic > Marine > Unclassified | place: USA: California... | reverse complement strand
GCTAAATGGAATATGCCAATATCAAATTGGGCTTTGGCAATTTCCCAGCTGGATATTTATTTTCCAGATAGACTGAAATTTGGGAGATGATTTTTAAAATGACACAGTTTGATGAACACTCCCAATTAACTTTTTGAAACTGTTGAGAAAATTGGTTTAATTTGTACATCTCTGCTAAAAGGTACATTATTTTATCATTCATAATTTCTCCTCCCATACCCCAAAACCCTTAAGCTACTTGCTGTTTAAGCAAAGATTTAACCAGAATATTAACAGCATTTTGATGATCGCTATTAACAATTTTTCTAAAATTACGTGCTAATTCAAGGCATAGGCGTTGATGCTGAGTGAGTATCTCTTGCTGCTTGTTTTGCTCTAACCCTTCGTAAAAATATGAAATCTCTTCACCCAAAGATTTTGCGATTAAAACTAATCTACCTACTGAAATTCTATTAGTTCCTTTTTCGTATTTTTGTAATTGCTGAGGAGTTACCTCGATAAGTTTTGCTAATTGCTTGCGGGCTATTCCTTGCGCTACTCTTAAGGAATAAATCCTGCCCCCGATTATTTTATCAATTTTTTCTATATGGTTATTTTTACGTGCCATGCTCTTTCTCTTTTTGTACTACATTTATGTTTTACAAATCGTGATACCACTGAATATACAAGGACTCACTTCTTACATATTCACTGCCAATTTATAGTCTAACTACATTTTCATTACATATGGTATAATGTAAACAATAAACGATAACAAGTAAAGAATTATTTTTTATATATTATGTGATATTATTTTATATATTGTAATCACATAGTCATCGCAACATAGTCATCGCATAATATAAGTTGATTTTTCTTTTATATATAATAAAATGTACACAAATATTATTATAATTTAAATCGTAATGGCTAATTTACAGTTAAAGCTTTCTGAAATAATGACTCAGAAAAAAATGACTCTTTTGGATATTGAAAAAACTACTGGATTAAATAAAAATACAATAAATAGTATTTTGACAGGAGCCTCTAAAAATCCAAGCGCTAACACGCTAAGTATTATTGCCAAGGCACTTGATGTATCTTTAGAATCTATTTTATCAGATGACGAAGTCAAGATTGGAGAATTAAACAAAGATCAGATGAAGATATTTAGCGAGGTCACGTCTGCTACAATTAATATTATTATAGATAAAGATTTAACATTTACGATTGATAAATTATATTCTTTAATTAAAGAAATATACCAATATTCTGTTAAAATTAATCCACCTTGTATTGATGATAGATTTATTCATTGGATCGTTGATAAACATAATAATAAGTCTTAATCTTCGGCCCACAAGTCCATATCATACTGCTTACAATATTCGATCATAGAAATAGTATTAGGATGATCTACCCCAAATTCTTTGACTTGTGGCATACCAAATGCTTTGTAGCTATACAAGTCCTTTGCCTTGCATGACACTTTAGCCCCTTGCTTATATAAGTAACTTACCTGAGCAACATTCTTACTATTTTCTCTGTATAAATAAAAATATATTATCTGAGCTTTCTTATAAGATTCAATTGCTTGATTAAAATTATTTTGAAAAAAATATATATTACCTTGCACTACATAACTAGCCGCTAAATCAGGATCATTTAAATATTCAGCTTCTTTTGGGTTTCGTTGATTATCAGTAAGAAATATCTCTATAGCCTTTTTAATATATTCCAAAGCTTTATCTATATTCTCTAACCCAAACTCATTTTTTGCAATTTGCGTATAAATACGAGCAAATATCTCATGATCTTCTTTTTTAGACGTTTTATGGATATCATGTACCTGCTTAAGTTGATTTCTTGATTCCTGATAATTTTGCAAAATATTTAATATTTCAGCTTTTAGCATATAAGGACCCGTAAAATACAAATCATCAGATTTGATACCATTTTCTTTAAATACATTTATAGTGTTATTAGTTTGTTCTAACGATTCATGGTATTTACCTTGCATAAACAATAATCTTGCTTTAGCAAAATATAACAATCCTATATCTGTTTTATCAACTAAACCTTCATTAAACATCTGCTCACTAGTTTTAATATTTTTTTCCGCTTCTTTTAACTGACCTAATGCAAGATAAGATTTTCCCAAACAAAGTAGTAAATTAGATTTGAAAGCTTGGTAACCAGTTACATTGGCGAATATTTCCTTTGCTTTGATATAATAATGCACTGCTGTAGTGTAATTAGCTAATCTTCTATAATATCCGCCTATTATCGCTAAATATTCTGAGTAAATAGCTTTTTCATCGTTATTCATTAACCATAATTTAAACTTACCTTTTTCCTCGTTCTGATTAAACCAGTCAATTAATTTTTGTGCATTATAAAGATCTAGAGAGTTAACATACATAGTTGTTAATTGTAAATTTAACCTGATAGTTTTATTTGTATCAATATTATATCTCTCTATATTTCGTGCAATAACCTCAAGATTTTCTTTTACCGTCTTTTCTTTTCTAAAGAGATGAGACTTTACTACAGTTGCAGGAGAAAAATTTGTTAATTTAATGACTATTTCTTCTAAATAAAGTTTGTTATTATTACCAGATAATTCTAATATTTTTTGAGCAATCACATCATGCATTTCAAATACAAGATTATCTTCATCGGAATCTATATTTAAAATTAAAGCAAATTTTGAAAGTTGGTAAATATCATCATCTAGCATTTCTGGATGATTAGTGATGATTTTAAGCAAATTTTTAGAAAATCTTTGATTATTCAGTAGAGCAATTTTTGCCAGTAAGTTAATTGAAGTCGGTTTTAATTCATTAATTGCTTCTTCAATATTTAATCTGATTTTATCTGCTGATTGATGAATTTTTTTCATATATACCTCCTTATTAAGACCCTTAATTTGATTCAATAATTGAGCTCCTTGAGTTATAATTATTGGATAATTGCCAAAATCTTCTACCAAAAATTTAACATCATTTTTATTTTCTAATAAGTTAGCCGCTAATATTGTAGTATCTTTTTTGTCAAAAACAGTTAATTTTATAGTATAAGGAAGAGTCTCTTTATCTTGAGACGCAAATATTACATGACCATTATGTTGCCATTCTACAAACTCCTTAACTTTTTTGTTTTCGCCTATCTTTAAATTATCAAATACTAACAACCACTTATCCCTGCTACTTAGGTAGTTCGAAATTTCTTTTTGTACTAGTTTTGGATCTTCAGATAAATTGGCATTCGTTTCTTGATTAAGTTGTTTAGCTAATTTAATAAACTCTTGATTGATATCTAAATTACAATCCAAGAACCAAGTAAGATGATATTGATTCTTGTTTTCATAGGCATAAGTCCTTATTAGCTGGGTTTTTCCAATTCCACTAGTACCTATTACACTTGCTTGTCTATACTTATTTAAGTTATTTTTTAAATTATTAAGTTGTTTTACGTGGTTTACAAAATAACTTACCGGTGCAACTAAATTAGATATTTGGTTACTAGCAAATACATTGCAATTTAGAGCTAATACAAATATTATTAATACAATTCTAGTCATATCTTTTTTTACTAAATGACGATAGAAGAATTACATTATCTTCTTTTGTTATTTGCTGTTCTATTTTTTCTTCTTTTTGTACAATATCTATAATATTAAATTTAATATAGCTTACATTGCAACTAAACCCATTAATTCTTAGTATATCAAAAACTTGATTTATGTTTAATATAAAAGGATTAGCGTGTTTTTTAAAAAAGCAACTCGATATTTTTAATAATTTTATTTCTTCTTGTTCGGGTAAACCATCATATTCAAAACGAAGTTTGATACTTTTTGCTAAATTATCAATAACGATTCTAATAGTATGTTTGCTGCCCTCAGTTTGTTTATTTATTACAAAAATTAAATAACTAATAATACTATAAATAATTTGGTATAAAGCTGCCTTTGAAACAAAATACACTACTTTTACTTGGCTTGTTAATTTTACCGTTATATTTTCATTTTCCTTGTTAAACCTATCAGCAAACAAATTAATTAATTGTTCAACTTTAATTTCTTCCATTTTCCCTTGTTGATACAAAGGGATTGAGCAAGGAAGATTGTTACTGTTATTCCTTAATTTACTATTATTAATCATGCTTTGTTCGTCATTAGAATCTGCCAAGTTTAAAGCTAATCTATTAGCTTCTTCAGCAAACAAACAGTTAATTTCTAAATCTTTCTCTTTATAAAAACTAAGGTTCCAAATCTTGTTCATTAAAGAAGTTTCCATATACTTTAATTCTTTTTGATATAGGTTTTGATAGTATAAAGCATATGATTTATTAAATTTCTTAAAAGAAACTTTAGATAAAATATAGAATAGTAAACCAGTGAATGTAACAAATAGCATTACCATCCAAAATGGTTTTAGATTGTCTGCTTTGATTTTGTTCCAGTAAGCATCATCTATTGATAAACTAATGTTAAGCTGATTATCTTTATTCAAATGGTATATTTTTTCAATTTGATAATTTTTTATCTTGAAATCGGCGTAAAGAAATTTTTTATTCAACTCTATCTTATAATGAATAAACTTAGGTATATATTGATTAATAACTGCACCAAAATGAAAAAGGTTATAATTTATACATTTTTCATTACAAATTTCTAGATCGTTCATATTAATTCTAATCAAAAAGTTTTGAGTTTGAGGATTAATTGATAGTTTTTGTAATGCTGAATTTATTTCACTTGCAGTAATTTCAACTATTTTATTATAATACTCTTCTGAGAGTCTTTCTTTCTCTAGGTCTGCATTTGCAGTACAATGTTGGTACAAAAACAATATAATTAAACTATAAATAACAATAATAGTTAGAAATGCATTAGAAATACTGCGCTTTAACTGATATGTAATACTACTACACTCTATATTTTTTGAATGCACAATCGTTAACATTAATTATTTTATTATTCCTAACACAAATTCTGTAGTTAGTTGAAAATTATACTAAAAAAAACACTAGTTAATAAATCACTAATGTTTTGTTTTCGTATTTAGCCTTTTCAATTTTGGGTTAGTCCTCATATCCTGAATTTATTATTCTCTCGAAATCATTCTTTAGTCTTGTCGTATATTTTTTAACTTCCTTAGGCATACCCAGCCTATATTTTTTAAGTATTTTATCAAATTCTTCGGCATATACATACAATTAATTCCATGATCTTTTTTTTAATAAAAGGATCTATGGTAGCATTAACTACTTCTTGCTCTATCATCGATAAAACATCTCCTATAATATTTCCTAATTTTTTAATCTTATCTTCTAGTTTTTCCGTCACGCTTTTTAATTTTTTCTATTTCTGATGCCTTGCAAAACTAACAACCTTAAGTATAGCAGTTTTTTAACGGGAGTCAACCATTAGTTAAATAAAATATCACAGTATTATTACTTAGTTTAAAAATGAAAGTTTTCAGAGCTAGATAAGATAATAGTATAAACGCAAATTTAGGATAAGGAGTGATTGAGCCGTAGATTAAAGATAAGCTTTTTATGCAAAAACGATCAATCGTTGAGTCTGTATTTAACGTGCTAAAAAATAGGATGAATCTTGAACATAAAAGGAATAGATCACCTATCAATTTTTTGTTTTTATAAGTCCAGTATAAATGGTACATGATCAGATGGTCTATCCCATTTGCGCGCTTCTTTAAGAATGGAAATATTTTTTAATTGATCTTTTAGTGGTGAGCTAACCCAAATATGATCTAACCTTCTTCCTCGATTAGATTTTTCCCAATCTTTATTTCTATAACTCCACCAACTATATAATTTTTCATTCATATTGGTAAAATGTCTGCCACTATCAATAAATTCAAATGAATTTTGGAGAGTTAATAATAACTCTCGTTCAATTGCAGTGTGGCTAACAACATTTTTTAGCTGAGAGCTGGACCATACGTCATTTGCATGCGGAGCAATATTCAAATCACCGAGTAAGATTATTTTATCATTTTTGCTTCTGTTATCTAAAAACCAATTTTGGATCAATTTTATATAGTCTAATTTATGTTTGAATTTTGGATTAGTAACAATATCTGGTTCATCTCCACCCGCTGGAATATAAAAATTATGAATTTCAATATCTTCTATTGTTGCGGAGATATGTCTTTTATCATTGTTGTAAAAATTAGAAGAAAAAATATTTCTTATAGGATGTTTTGATAAAATAGCAACCCCATTATATGATTTTTCTCCTGAAAAAGCTATGTGCTTATAACCTATTTTCTTAATTTCATCTTGTGGGAAAAATTCATCAGATGCCTTTGTTTCCTGTAAACATATTATATCAGGATTAGTAATTTCAGCTAAAGTTTTTAATAAATTCAGGCGTAGACGAACAGAATTTATATTCCATGTTACTATTTTCATTTGATGTTTCGCTTGTTAAATAAAGATATTTTTACTGATTTTGAATAATTCGATTTATAAATTTTTTAGCTATTCTAAGTAATTTAGCTTCAGGACTTAAGTTCTTTATTGCCCATTTTTTTATCCAAGGTTCTGCTAGTTGCCACATATTAATTTCTGGATCTAGACTTTGTCCTATACCTTCGACTACCACCATAGTTTTTTGCAATAATAGAAGTTGTGGTTGTGTCTCCATGCCAAATTCTTCGGTAACTTTAAATAATTGGGCTAAAAGATTACCTATCGAAATATTTTTAATCTGCTTCCCAATAATTGGCTCGGCAATTGCTCTGCAGCTTTGAGAAAAGAGTTCTAGATTTGTGTTTTTAGGTATATAACCTACTTGATGATGGACGCTAGCAACAAGCTTATAGTCTCGTTTTAAAAAAGCATATAATAGTTCAGCAATTGCTAATCTATCTTCTTCTAACAAAATACCTATAATACCAAAATCTATTAATGCTATCTGACCATTTTTTTTCACAAGAATATTTCCTGGGTGTAAATCAGCGTGAAAGAAACCATCTCTGTAGGCTTGGTTAAAAAAGATAACTGCAATTTTAGCGGCAATATCTTCGGGTTTTAATCCGTGTTTTATTATATTTTTTCTGTCATATATTGATATTCCATCAATCCATTCTAAAGTCAAAATTTCCTCTGAAGTTAAATTCCAGTAAATTTGTGGTACGCATATGCTATCATCACCTAAAAAATTATCAGCAAATCTTGATGCAGCAGCAGCTTCCATTAACAAATTTAACTCGCTGTTCATTGATTCTCTAAATACAGCTATTACTTCATTTAGTTTTAATCTTTTTGAACTTTTGACAAATTTTGTCGTAAATTTAGCAATAAATTCTAGAAAAATAATATCATTATTATATTGTTGATTAATATTAGGTCTCAAAATTTTGACGGCTACTTTTTCACCGCTTATAAGAGTTGCTTGGTGAACTTGAGCAATAGAAGCAGCAGCAACAGGAATTTCTTCAAAGCTAGAAAATATTTTAGATATTTGTTTTCCAAAACTTTCTTCTATCTTGTTTTTAACAAATTTGATGTTAAACGGAGGAAGTTTATCTTGCAAAGATTTTAAGTGATTTGCTGTATCTAAGCCAATTAGATCTGGTCTTGTAGAAATGGTTTGACCAAACTTAATATATATCGGTCCAAGTTCTTTTAGAAAATTCGTTAATCTTATACCAAAATTTTGTTTTGGGCGTATAAAAAATTTTTTAGGATATATTGCAAAACATATTAAATTACCTATAAAAATTATCTTTTTTGAAATTTTTATATTTTCAGGGTGAGTAAGAATTTGATATTTACTAATTTTATATAAAAATAAAATTAGGTTGCTAATATTTTGAATAAAATTAATCATATTTTATAGCCATAATGAATAGCAGAAACACCAAAAGTTAAGTTTTTATAATCTACATCAACAAATCCCGCTTGTTGAATTTTTGTTTTAAAATCTTCTTGATCTGGAAAAAGACTAATACTTTCACTCAAATATTGATAAGCAGATTCGTTGTTTGTTATATATTTTCCTATATTGGGAATTACATTAAACGAATAGAAATCATATAGTGGCTTTATTAATTCATTTTGAACTCGTGAAAATTCTAAGCATAAAAATTTACCAGTAGGTTTAAGTACTCTGTGGGCTTCTTTTAATGATTTTTCGATAGAGAGCATATTTCTAATGCCAAAAGCTATAGTATAATAATCAAAACTATTATTAGCAAAAGGTAATTTTTCTGCATCAGCTACTATTAAATCTAAATTACTTAATATATTCTTATTTATAGCTTTAGATTGACAAATTTTAAGCATATCATGATTAATATCACAAATAACGATATGAGGATTTTTATTTTGTTTTTTTGCCCTAGCTTTAATTCTAAATGATATATCTCCTGTTCCTCCAGCAACATCTATTATATTACTATCTAAATTTGGAATCATCTGGCAAAATTCGTCCTTCCATGCTCTATGAACTCCGAAACTCATTAAATCATTCATTAAGTCATATTTCCCTGCAACATTAGAAAATACATCATCTACTAAAGAACGTTTTTCTTCCTTAGTTACTTTTTTAAATCCAAAATTTATATTCTCTTCATCCTTAGTAGTTCTATTATTATCATTCATAATTATTGATCTGATATATTTTATGTATTAGTAATGTAGTATTAATAATATTATCATATTAGATAAATGCCAGAATTGCCAGAAGTAGAAACGTTAAAACGCTCACTAGAAAAACATATTGTGGGTCATAAAATCATCTCTTTTATAAAGCTTAGAACATCATTACGATCAAATTTAGACCCAAATTTAGATGAAAAAACGATTAATTCTACTATTAAGAATGTTCGAAGAATTGCTAAATATCTGATTATAGAGCTTGATAATGATAACTCTATAGTATTTCATCTCGGAATGACAGGTAGGCTTACTTTTAGAAAGGATAATTATGATTTGCAAAAACATGATCATATTATTCTTGTCTTAGGCAATCAAAATCTTATCGTTTTTAATGATGCAAGACGTTTTGGTATGGTTTATGTTAGTGCTACTAATGATTTAGAATCGCAAAAATATTTAAAAAACCTCGGTCCTGAACCATTTTCCGAAGAGTTTAATGTAAAATATTTGGAAGATTGTTTTAGGAATAGAAAAACCCCAATAAAATTAGCAATTATGGACAATAAAATTGTTGTAGGAGTAGGAAATATTTACGCATCTGAAAGTTTGTTTTTGAGCAAAATAAATCCATCGAAATTATTGCAAAATTTAACAAAAGATGAAATAGCACGTTTAATTGAGGCAATTATTTTTGTTTTAAATGAAGCGATAATGGCTGGTGGTACCACGTTAAGAGATTTTGTTAATGGAGATAACAAACCAGGTTACTTTAAACAAAACCTTAAAGTTTATGATCGCAAAAATGCTAATTGTTACTCATGTGGGGCAATGATAGTCAAAATATCCCAAAGTGGAAGAGCCACATATTATTGCCCTGTTTGTCAAAAATAAGCTGTTCTTAAGTTTTTTTAAGGGGTATTACATAATGATAGATTTAATTATAGAAATGCTTTTTTTAGCATTATATAACACTAAATATTTGTGATTGACTCATTTAAACTCCTCTTGTTGTTATTCCTGATTTGGCATTATTAGGCAAAGCGGAAGGCTTTTTATCAGCTTCGTGACGACTAAAAAGTTCTTGTGCTTCCTGTATAGTTTCTTTTTTTATGTTTTGAAAAATTTCTAGTTTTGATTTTTTTGATAGGGTTTCTAGATCACCTTTAATACCATCAAGAGATGCACCAATTGTAGATTCTAGTTTAGCTTTTTCTGACTTGTTATGCGACTTCATTGCATAATAAGCAACAACATTACCGATTATTGGCACTATTGTTGCAAAAGCTACTCCTACTTTTTGAATAGTTGATAAACTATCATAATCTCTAGCTTTGCTAGTTTTTTCATGTACTTCTTTACATTTTGTAATTACATCTAAGTCGCATTTCGTGTAATCAACGTCTGTTTTTAAAGCAGATTTACCTTTGAAATCTTTATGGTTCGCTAAAATTTCTGGAGCCTTTGGATTGTTTAAAAATTGCCCTAGATTTGATTCCATAGTTAGCACTTGCGATCCTTCTTCTGCTACTAATTGTTGTATAGTATTATATTTGGTTTTTAAGTTTATTCGTAGCTTTGGATCATCAGTTTTTAGATATTCTTCTATAATTTCTTCTAAAATATATTGTTTAACAGTTTTTTTGCTCCCGTGAGACTCTTTTTCTTCTACTAATTTTTGCATAGTAGCATATTTTTCTTTTAAGTCTTTTTGCAGCTCTGGATCATCAGTTTTTAGATATTCTTCTATAATTTCTTCTAAAACATATTGTTTAGCATCTTGTTTGCTCCTATTGGGATGCACTTCTGTTTCTATTTTTTTAATAAGTGACTTGAACTCTTCTTCTAATCTCGGTCTTGCCTGCTCATCCGCTTTGATATATTGATCTACAATAAATTTTAAAGTATATTGCTTAGGATCTACACCATCTATCTTTATATCATTGTCAATAGCATATTGCTTAGGATCTATACCATCTATCTTTATATTATTATCAATAGCATATTTCATAGGATCAGCTGTACCAAGACTATCTTCATCTAGTGTTAGTTTGTTATCTATTGCATATTTCATTGCATATTCTAGATTGCCTTTACCTTGAGCTGCATCTAAAACCTCTTTAGTAATAGCATTATGGCTAGACATATCATCCACTGCCTTTTCTAAATCAATTCGTAATTTAGTTAATTCAAGGTCTTTTTCTGGTATTTGTAATACGCCTTTTTCATTTAGAAAGATTGTTGTTACATCTTTTAAAATTGATTCAATATTTGGTTTATATCCTGTTGGTTGATAATTTTCTAACTTTACTAAAGCTGCTGTATTTATTATATCCCCTATGTTTAAACGTGCTATGGAATCAGCTACTTCTTGGTTAAATTCATTAGGATTTTTATATTTTCCTTCGGTATAAGTCGGTAATCCAAAAACAACATTTCTTGCAATACCCTCCATAAAGTTATTAACAGTTGCTTCATTTTGTAACCCCTGCTCCAGAGCATTAGATAATTTTTCACTTGAAGTACGATGTGTTGGAACGGAACTTAAATAATGGTCTTCTTCTGCTTTTTTGGCTTTTATTCCATATTCAGAAGCAACGCTATTTACTAACGAACTAATAACATGTATTTCCCACATTGCTGATCTATATGTACCAACAAACTCTGGAAATTGATTCTTTTGATGCATTTCTGTTGCCGTTTGAGTAACAAACTCTCTTCCTTGTTGTGTTACATAGGCACTTATTCCTTGATTACCAAGAGATAAATCAGCAAGTATGCTTTGTAAATTAGTTAAAGTTCCGTCTGCGCAAACAAATTGGCGATCTTTATACTGTGCAACGAGGACATCCTTAGGTGGCGCCACGCTCTTTTCAAATGTGCATAATATCCCTTCCATAGTTTTTTTTATTAGATCTCTCTGGTTTGCTTCGAATTCATTTTCAGGTTTATCTTTAAATTTACTTTTTAATCCACTAAAGTTAGAAAACCCCAGTGTTTGCATTTTGTTGCAAATTGCTAAAGCTTCTTCGTTTGCTTTAACTGCTTGATCCTGTTTTTCTACTGTTGCATAAGGGGGGGCGGGATAAGTTGTGGCTTCATTTCCATAAAAAGTTTTCATATAAGAAGATACAACTTCTGGATCAACTCCTTGTGCTACTTCTGGTTCTGCAAAATGTTGCTTAAAAGCTGTTGGTACTATCTTGACTTTCATATAAGTTACTCGGTAATTACAGTTTGTATAATTGTTTAATTTTTCCTTTACCAAGTTAGATTATTATTTATAGATAGAGTTATATTCAACTAATAACAGAAATAATTAGAACATGTATATTATGAATAGTTGTAAATATGTCGAGTCTTGCTTTTATCCTGAATAATGGGCTGCAATATAAATGACTTTATAAATACGAGCATTCGTAATAACGGTTTAATCGAAACTTGGGCAGAGAAATTTTTAATAAATAATTTAATAAATAATTTAATAAATTATACGATGCTTGAGCATTAATTCTTTAATACCCAAACCTCAACTTAATTTAGTATAAATAATTTAACAAATCATTATCTAAAAACAGACCTAGTAGGTAAAAAATTCATCCATTTCTAGAATTTTGATTTCTTTGAGTTTGGCTGGGACTTCGGTTGGACAAAGTTTTGCTTTTAGCATTTTTAAATAAACCTCTAAGGCAATGAATGCCAAGCAGTTGACAATAAATTTCTTGACTAATTCATTTTTCATACTATCATCCGAATGGTAACTTTCCCAGTCCATAGAGATTAAAATTAGAACGTTACATGTTAAATTTTAAAAATAAAGGTGATATAACATTCATAAATTATAAAAAAATTCTTTTTAGTTTACCATCTCAGCTAATAGCTATAGTCATAATTAGTTTTGCATTTGGAGATTTTGTACCAGAGGTGCTAAAAGCTTTTTTTCTGTCGATTAGTTTATCGATCAAAAGTATGTTGATATTCATACTGCCGTTTATTATATTCTCTTTTTCTTTTTATAGTTTTGCGCGCTTAAAAACAGGATTAATAATATATACTGCTCTCCTTTTAAGTATGATGTGTGCATCGAACTTCATGGCGGTAATAACCTCTTATTACGTAAGTATAGTATCTCAAAATATCATTACCGTAGAATTTGCTAATGTAAGTAGTAAAACAATATCTTTGGAATCATTATTTGAACTGATATTGCCAAAATTCTTTAGCAATGCTAATGGTTTGATATTAGGAATATTACTTGGTATATATACTAGTACACAAAATAAAAATAAATTATTACAGTTAGCAAAAAATCTTAATAATACTTCTAACAAGTTCTTGAATAATATTTTTATTCCAATTCTTCCAATATTCATTTTAGGTTTTATATTAAAGTTTCAACATACTGGTACCTTAAATATTATCTTCAAGAATTTTATGCCGTTGCTATTAGTATTAATAGCTGTATATAGCATATACATAGGTACTGCATACTTGATAACAATGAGTTTTAACATCAAGCGTACCATTTTAGCGATACAAAATATTATTCCAGCAGCTATCATAGGATTTAGTACTATGTCTAGTGCCGCAGCTTTACCATTGCTTACTTCAGGAGCAATGAAAAATAGCAAAGATCATGAGCTTACGCAAAGTATAATACCATCGATAACTAATACTCATATGCTCGGTGATGCTCTTGGCATACCTTTGATGGCTTTATCTTTATATGTAGTACAATATCATAATATGCCTGAATTCTCTGCATATATTACATTTGCTATTAGTTATGTACTTGCAAAATTTGCTGCAGCTGGGATACCAGGCGGTACTATCATAGTTATGATTCCTGTATTAGAGTCTAGCCTACAATTTACTCCAGAAATGAGTGGTATTATTTTGATGATGTACATATTATTTGATCCGTTTTGCACAATATTTAATATATTCGGTAATGGTTTATTTCCAATCATATTTGAAAAAATATGGCAAAGACTAAAATGAGCTTGTTGTCAGATAATGGTCATACTCTAGCTGGTGCAATTGAGCGGAAATGAAGGTGAAGCCAAGAAAGAATTTTGGTAATTTACAAAAATATGGGGCGAATGACGGGGTTCGAACCCGCGACCCTCAGATCCACAATCTGATGCTCTAACCAACTGAGCTACACCCGCCATATTTCATGTAAAATTGAACTTAAGTTCTTTCAAGGAGAAACAAGATCACAAGTTAATTGACTTTGCCTAATAAGTCAAGACCATTAATTAGCATGTTGCCAGATGATGATTTATTATATATTTAGCCTTACATTACGCAAAAATCTAAATACAATATAAAAAGATCTATCTAAAGCACCTTGTCTTTTTTCATAAGCATTCTGAATGGATTGTGATTTATTTTAAATTGCTGTTAAATTGAGGAATCTATCATAAGATTCATAAAACTGATCAAGCTAATCAAAAAAACACTAATTACACAAATTGGATAAAATAATTTGTTTTTTATAATTTTGGAAAAAATATAAAAGATAAAAATGTTAGTAGCGACAAATAATATGCTATAATTTTGACACCACAGACTTGCTGGCAAAATCAAATGAACTAAAGACTGATTATAACTATAAAGATTTTTACTATCTAGATTTTTTTGAATGATCCATAAACATAATATTGAGGCTAAAGAAAAATCTGCTATCCATGAAAAAATCTCATGATCAATTAAGGTGCGATAAATCATACCTATTATGATAATAGTTAGAGTAATTTTTATTGGTATAAAATTATGAACAGAAAATATAAAAATATTTAAAAGAACTAGAGTGGCAAAACAAAAATAAATAAAAAAATACTCGAGATTATTATTCATTAAATAGAATAATATAATTCCTATTAAACCAACTAAGATTTCAAGCGCAATATATGATTTGCTAATAATCATGTTACAATAATTGCACTTGCCAAGAGTGCTAAACCAACTAAAAATCGGCAGATATTCATAAAAACGTAAAATATGACCACATTTTGAACAAAATGGAGGTCTAGTTGATTTTTGATCAAACCCTGAAATCATTATATTTCTAGGTAATCGATAGAAGACGGTAGTAGTAAAATTACCTATTAACACACCGAATAAAAAAACTATTATATAGCTAACTGCAAAAGTCAAAATCTTTCCCTTCTTCAATATAAGATCTAATTCTAGACATTAAATCTTGGAAATATTGAATATTATGCCATGTCATTAACATTGATCCAATTATTTCTCCAACCCTAACTGTGTGATGTAAATAAGCTTTGCTATAATTAACACATGCTGGACATGGGCAATCTTCTTCAAGAGGACTATTATCATCAGCATATTTACTATTACGAATATTTATAGCTCCATATTTTGTAAATGCCTGACCATTTCTACCAGATCTTGTAGGAATGACACAATCGAACATATCAATACCACGCTCCACTGCGCCAATAATATCAGATGGTTTACCAACTCCCATAAGATATCGCGGTTTTTCTTCAGGTAAAAAAGCTGGTGCATAATCAAGAACTGAAAACATTATATCTTGACCCTCGCCAACAGCTAGCCCACCAATAGCATAACCTTCAAAATCAATTTTAGTTAAATCTTGGGCAGATTTTTGCCTTAACTCTTGATAGATTCCACCTTGCATAATACCAAACTGGGCATATCCTATTCTTGTAACAAAAGCATTTCTTGATCTTTTGGCCCATCTTGAGCTTAGCTCCATCGATAGTTTTGCTTGCTCAAAAGTTGCAGGATATGGCGTACACTCATCAAAAGCCATAGTAATGGTGCTACCAAGTAAATTCTGAATCTCAGTAGATCTTTCTGGCGTAAGCATATGTTTGCTTCCATCAATATGAGACCTAAACTCCACTCCTGCTTCAGTGATTTTTCGTAAATCAGACAATGACATCACCTGAAAACCTCCTGAATCCGTCAGGATTGGTCCAGACCAGTTTATAAATTTATGAAGTCCACCAAGTTTTGCAATTCTTTCTGCTCCTGGTTTTAGCATTAAGTGATATGTATTACCAAGAATAATATCGCTACCAGTAGATTTTACTGACTCTGGAAACATTGCTTTTACCGATCCCCTCGTCCCAACTGGCATAAAAGCGGGAGTAAGAATTGATCCATGCGCTGTTTCAATCAAACCAGTTCGCGCTTTATTATGAGTCGCTTTTAAGTGAAATTTAAATTTATTCATTAGTTTTATGTAATAATCATATTTAATTTTTACTATATCTAGAGAGTAAAACTAATCAAGCAACAAGATATTAAACATTAAAAGAACTTACACAAATTTTATGATTTACTCTACTGTACCGCGTTCTTAATTTGCAAATAAAGATCTCTGCCTTTTTGATCTTTTTTCCAAGCCATTAAAAATAAATTTCCAGATTTTTTAGCCCAAACTTTACCGATAAGTTCTTTTTCTTCCGTGTCTTCATTTTTTAAATGCTCGCCTTTATATTCTACTATCAAAAATCTCTCGTCATTCAACTTAGCAACAAAATCTGGATAAAACCTATCTGTTGCCGTAGGTAACCAAAAGGCATATTTTGGATCACGGTCAAGATTTCTTACCCAATATTTTACTTGGCTAGTTTCATCAATAGCACGGGCGCACTTAACCTCTTCTTCATTCATCATTGCAATACGAGAGTAATAATGTTTGGTAAAACCAAATTTTCCTTCGTACAGAATATTGGCTGGATAATTATTGGGATCAAAAGAAAAACTAAACTCTTCAGGGCTTACCGTCACTATCGCATCGAGGCTAAACATACAAGACTGGTAGCCTTTTTTATGAGCCTGTTTTCTATAACCGACAATCTTCTCTCTTAAAACTTTTTCAAGAATATATTTTCCACGTAGCAATTTTGCTAAGTCTAAATCATCACGTGCCAAAAGATTTTTAACGATACGCCGTAAAAATTCTAAAAGAATTTCTTGTTTGATATCATAAGCTTTAAGTTGTTTATCAAGCCAACGACAAAACCCTATATCATCCAATTCTGTTGAAACTCCTGGCAAACTTAACTGCTCAACTTTGTTCAAAAACTTAATCACAATTTTTTCACCAGCAATATCCGCCATATATTGCTTAGCTTCTTCATCAACGGTAAATTCATCTTTTGTTAAAATTGTACTATAATCGAGCAAATTCCAACCATTTTTATCAAGAAAAAGATCTGATTCGGCTAACTTAATAGTATCTTCAAAATTTAAACATAATTGTGGCACAAGAAATTTTTCACCACTCTGCGCAGGAGCTAAATTTTCTGACTGACGTTTGTTATGAATTTTTGATTTAATTGCGAATTCTTTTTTATCTTTTGGATCTTTTATAGTAACAAGCAGTTTTTCTGCTAAATTTTCACTCATTCCCTCCTGTACTTTCAACTCAAATCCTTCAGGAAGTTCAGTAACTAAAACTTTCGAGCGTTCAATAAGATCAAGACTAGACAGATCAGGATTAGTAGTTAAATTTATTGTAAATGGATTAGATTGGGTTTCTGGTATAGCAAAAGACGGTTGAAGGTAAGTATATTCTTCAGCCTCTTGTGCCTCGAAACCCATATTAACTAAACAATCCTGTAATTGACTAACTGCTTGTGGCCAGCTTTTTGATGAAACATAAGCATAAGCCTCGTTTAATTCCTCTTGCTTTCTTGCCTTTGCATAAGGCATACGCAAAACACGACCAAGTAATTGCTCAACTGAGACGGAGGATTTTGTGTTTGCAACTGAACAAAGAACGTAAGCAAAAGAGCAGTCCCAACCTTCTTTTAAAGCTTGAACCGTGATAACATAACGAATCTCACAGTTTGGGTTAAATAAGTTGATGTTATCTAATTCTTTTTGATCTCCTGTAACAATAGCGATTTGTTTGCGATCTATTCCTTCATTTTCAATAAGATATTTCTCTAAAACTTCTACGGTTATTTCCCTGTCTTTGTTTTCCGCCTGAAAAAGTATAATTGGGCGGATATAATCTTTATCTTTTACGGCAATATCTTCAAGTTTTTGGCGTTTTTGAATAGAGTTAATAACAGCTTGTTCCCATGATATATGTTCAGAAAAAATGATTGGTAATTTTATCATTTCTTCGGCTTTTAACTGTGAAGCAGAAATAGAAGCAATAACATTGCTATTTTTTGCTGGCGTTGCTGTATATTCAATAACACAAGCAGCATTAATGCGGCATAAAACCTCAATGCTTAATTCAGTTTTTGCGTTATGCGCCTCATCAACAATTACTAGAGGTCTATGCCAATGAAAAAGATTAGCACAAGAAAATTTTATTTTTCCATCCTTGTTTTTTTCCATCCCTTGTGTACTAGTTGGGATGCTAGTAAAATGAGGCTCTAAATTTTCATCATGATCGTAAACTTTGCGTCCTTCGGTTTTGTCAACACGTAGCGATGCAAAAGTTGAAATCACAATACATGTGGAATCATCTATATCTTGCGGACGAATTTGTCTAAAATCTGCTATATCAAAAACTCTGAATTTTCCATTAAAAGCGTTTTCTAAAACTTTATAATTTGCATGATTAGGATTTTGCAAAGTTTCAAGAGTTTGTGATTTTATAGTGTTAGTAGGTACTAGCCACAATGTAAGAGGGTATTCTTTTTCAACAAAACTATCCCTTGCAATAGCAATAGTATGCGCTGAAAGCAAGGTCTTTCCACCTCCCGTAGGCAGACGCAAACAAACATAAGGCACATCGCCTAAATCGCTCAATGGTTGGAATGGTTTAAAATTAGCCCCACCGTAACGCTGATATTGCACCCTATCATAAGCCTTATTTACCCCCTCAAAACGACAATATTCAAGGAAAGTACGCAAGACTTCAAGGGTTTCTTCTTGATAATTCTTTAGTTTCATCATAATCACCTTGCTTTTATATCATACGGAGTTTGTTTAAAGATAATCTGTTCCTCTTGAATTCGCAACGAACCAAGACTAGTTGCCTCAGCATAAATTACTTTTGTGCCGTTAAAATTAGGTAAAGCATCTAAAGTCTTGGAGTTTAAAACATTGCCACCATCAATAGTTTTATCACCTAAAATACCGTTATAAAGTAAATAATAAGCAATATCATTATGCACGCCAAGCAAAGGGGATTTATTTTTTTGCGTCAGCGGAGTCTTTGTCTCTGAAAACCAGATATGCGCAGCTAGATGTTCGAACCTAATTTTTTTATTAAATCTGTCCATATTCATCAAAAATAGCTTCCCCAAGATTATAAAAACGAAAACCGCCACCTCCTTGCCAAGCTACAGATTTTGAAATACCACCTTGCTCACCGTCAATAACTTTTTGCAAACGAGCTGCGCAATGAGTTTTAGCATGCTCACCCATTTCAATACCTATATATCTACGCCCCATTTTATGAGCAACCGCCGCCGTTGTGCCTGAACCAAGAAAAGAGTCGAGGACGAGGTCATCAGATTGGCTAAAATGCTGTAAAACCAACTGCAATAATGCTTCTGGTTTTTTCCCACCCCTGAAATCAGCCCCACCCTCTAGGCGACAGTTGCCAAAATTGCCAGAAAAATCATAAAAATTTGCTATAGGTTTTTCCTTGCTAGAAAATCCAGCGTTGAGTTCCGCTAATCTGAACAAAGGAATTCCTGAAAAAAACTTACCTTTGGTTGCGGTGCTTTTTTTAGGTCCTGTAAAATATCGATAACCTAAGCCGTCTTCTCCAATTCCATAAACTTTATACAAACAATTTAAACCATCTTCTTGTTTACGGGGAGCTATATTTAGATGAAAAAACTCTCCAGAACTAGCTTTTTGCTTGATTAAAGAACCTGTCGCCCAAGTTTCTTTTAATCCACTTAAACATGGTTCAATTCTTTCAATAATATATTGTTCTGATTGAAATATTTCTACTTTTTTATTTCCTAGTTCTAAAGTTTTTCCTGATTGTTTTTCAGTTATTTTCCATTCAAATTTATTAACTTTGTAATCTTCTTTTATTTTATTTGGTCTTGCTTTTCCTTTAGAGTATATTAAGCATTGCTCCACTAACTTTTGATAATCGCTATCTTCAGCCAATGTTTTGTTCTCATATCTGACCTGAAGATAAAAACTCGTATGATAGTTTTTTCTTCCAAAAATTTCATCCAAGATAACTTTCAGGTAATGACTTTCACTATCATCGATATGACAACAAAAAAAACCATCATCAGCTAATAATTCATATAATATATCGATGCGTGGGTAAAGCAATGATAACCATGTACTATGTTCTAGATTATCATCATAATGCTCAAAAGCATTCCCTGTATTGTAGGGCGGATCAATATAAATACATTTAACCATTCCAGCATAATAGGGGAGCAGTGCCTTTAGAGCCTCAAGATTATCACCTTGAATTAGCATATTTCCAGTAGTTTCATCACCATAAGAAAATGCATCATCGCTTTCAAGTAAACGATATGGAACTCTATTTGCCTGTTTAATTGTTTTTTCTCGATCTAGCCATTGTAAAATTGGCATTATGCTTCTTTACCTTTATTAATTTTATTAAAAACAAAACTCTACAAATACTATAATCAAAGATTGATCTACATAATCATTTCAAATCTTTTAGTTGCTATATATTAAAAAAGCAACGAGCCTAAGAATCTTGAATATTTTAGTATATTAGTTGAACTATTCGCAATATGCAAAGAAGGAAATTAAATTTAATCAGCAATTTTTAAAAAAGGGGTAATTACTTAAGTTTTGAATAATATTAATTTTGGCGTTACTTTAAAGAAGAGTGAGTTAGTAACATCTGAATTATTAGAGATTTAACAGGAAATTTAGTTTTGAAAGACTTAAAGATTGAAAATCTATGATGGCACAAAGAAATCTAGTCCCCCTATCTTCAAAAACAATCTTATTTTTTTAAAGATTTTTATTCATTATTTAATCATAAATAACGGCGAGACTAGAGAATATCAAAACTACTGTTTCTAATCGATTTCTTTTTTTATGGATAGACCATTTTTAGCTTGCTCTACAATGTGAGCAAAACTATCGGAGTTATTTACAGCAAGCTCCGCTAACATCTTGCGATCAATAGCAATACCTGCTTTCAACAGACCATTAATAAAGGTTGAATAAATCATACCATGTTCTCTAGCAGCTGCATTGATTCTTTGAATCCACAAACCTCTAAAATCACGTTTACGATTTCTACGATCCCTGTAAGCATATTGCAATGCTTTTTCTACTTTTTCAATAGCTATTCTAAAACAATTTTTTGCTCTGCCTCTGTAACCTTTAGCAAGCTTAATTATTTTTTTGTGACGATTTTTTGATACTTTTCCTGCTTTTGCACGTGTCATAATTTTAACTCTTGATTTTTAATTAGTTCCATTTGGAAGGAATATTTTCACCAATCTTTTTGCATCCTGATCACAAAGAACTGAAGTTCCTCTCTGATTTCGAAGCTGAGCTTTTGTACGACGTCTCATAAAATGTTGCTTGCCAGCTTGACCAGCTTTCACTTTACCTGTTGCAGTAAGCTTGAAGCGTTTTTTCGCACCCGAATGGGTTTTCATTTTAGGCATATTTCTATCTCTATAACAAATTGGTATTTAAAAATAAACAAGTAGCAAATTAGGTATACCAATAACCACGTTGCTCTGGGGATAAGTATATAGAATTAAAATCAAATTTTCAAGCCCCTAATTTAAATTTAGAGCCTTGTTTTGTAAATAATAAAGGTTTACTACTGCAAAATATTACAATAACAAACCTTTAATTATAACGATTATAAGTAGCAAAGAACTAAATATCAATTACTTAGCTTCTTTATCATCTTTTTCATGGTGGTCATGATCACTATGATCTGCTTCATGACTCTCATGATTTTTTTGCTTCTTATTCTTTGCATCATGTTTTTTGTGCTTTGCATCATGTTTTGTTGCAACTTTCTCAACTTCCTGATCTGGCTTTTTAGCATCACCATCAAGTGAAGCTGCAAAAGCAACTTTTGAAAATGCAATCACACTAAGCAATAGTACTATTTTTTTTAACATAACTCATAACTCCTTAATAAACTTGAATATTTTTAATTACTTAGCATCTTTCGTTGAAGCAGTAGCATCTTCTTCTTTTTTATCAGCAGTAGAACTAACATCAGTAGTTGAACTAACTTCAGTGGTTTCTGCTTTTTTCGTAGCTTCAGTAGTAGTTGTAGTATCTGCTGCAAAAGCAACTTTTGAAAAAGCAAACACACTAACTAAAATAATAAATAATCTTAACATTTTTAAACTCCTTTAAATAAATTAACTTTGGTAAGCACACTATACCATTTTCCACGCAGGAAAAAACCATATTTTTATTTTTCACTCTTTAAAAAATTACAAATTTTATAAATTTCACGTTTGCTATAATATTTGTGGTATTTTTGAAACAAAATTTCAGTTACATCCTTTGCGCGCACCCCGGAAATTAGTAAATCTTTAATTTCTTTGCTTGTTTCCTCCTCAGTTATACTAATTATTTTTTTACCAGAAATTAATAATACTATCTCTCCTCTTGGTGGATTATTTTTATAATATTCTAATAAAGTTGATAAATTAGCTGTTCTAGATTCTTGAAATAATTTTGTTAATTCTCGGGAAATATTAGCCTGGCGATTGCCAAAAACTTTTAATGCGACTTGCAATGAGGCTAAAATTCTTAAGGGACTGTCAAAGAAGATAAGAGTAGCATTAAGATCCATTAGCTCTGTGAATACCATTTCTCTGCCAGAATCGGTTTTAGGTAAAAAACCAGCAAATATAAATCGATCAGATGGCAAACCTGAGATAGTAAGCGCCGCAATAGGCGAGGAGACACCTGGTATCACATCCACGAAAAAACCTTTTTCCTTTAATTCTCCTACTAATTTGTATCCTGGATCTGAAATTAATGGGGTTCCGGCATCAGAAATTAAAGAAATTACTTTTCCAGACTCTATATTTTTTATTATATACTTACGTGTTATCTCATCGCTTTTGTCATTATAAACTGAAAGGGATGCTTTAATATGATGTTTTGCTAGTAATTTTCCTGATACTCTGGTATCTTCACAGAAGATACTATCAGAATTCTTTAAAGTTTCAATTGCACGAAGAGTAATATCACTTAAGTTTCCGATTGGAGTTGAAACAACGTAAAGACCAGGTTTTAAAGTCATATAAATAAAATTGTTTAAATCATTTAGAGAATAACATGAACAATATAAAACAAAAAATTATAAAACTCATCTTTTCTTTTTTATGCTTAATTACTCTTAACGCTTGTGAATCTAGGAGTAATATTAATGATAATAAAAATATGTCTAACACCATAACAGATGTTGCTATATTACTACCTTTATCTGGCGAAAATGAATTGCTTGGAAAGCAATATGCTGGATTAATCAAAATAGGACTTGAAGACGCTGCTAAAACTAAGATTAGAGTTACATGCTATGACTCTTCTGATGAAACAAAATTAAGAGATTCTATTAAAAAAATATTAGAACAAAAGAATCAAATTATAATTGGTCCTTTATATTCTAAGGATACAAAAATTTTAGCATCAGAAATCAAAGAAAAAGATATAATCGATTTATCTCTTTCAAACGACCCAACATTAGCAGATAATAATATTTTTGTATTTGGTCATGCTCCTATGAGGCAAATGGAACAAATAGCTAATTATTTAATAAACAATGATTATAGAAATTACATAATATTATTACCTGCGGGGAGACATTCACAAATTGTTAGTAAGATAGTTCAAAATACAATAACAAATAAAAATGCAGTATTAAGTAGAATAGAATTTTATAATGATACAAACGAAGATCTAAAAAGAGTTCTTAACATAGTCTCTGATACAGCCGATAATTTAAATGAGTACGATGAAAATTTAAAGCGTCCAGTAGTGATAGTGGGAGATGATCAAGAAAATTTAAAAAGAATATATACAATTGCTAGTAATTTTAATTTAGATAAAAAGGTCATAATTGCAGGAGATAACAGAATAGATACGGAACAAAACCAAAGCTTCGATATTATTTATACAGGCGCTACTGATCTTGACAATGGCGATCTAAAACAAAAAGCAAGGGATTTAGGTATACATCATTTTTCTTTTATGCATGCACTTGCATATGATGCTGGAAAAATAATTGCAAGCAACATAACAAATAATTATAACAAAGAAACTTTTTTAACTAGATTAAAAAATTCAGAAAAATTTCAAGGTGTTTCCGGAGAAATATATTTTATAGATTCTATAGCTCAGCGCAAATATACAATCATAAGGAAGCAAAACGGAGTTTATACTGTGCAAGATAGTTTTTCAAAAGATAATTTGCAAGAAGAGGTTTTAACCACTCCTAATAAGTAATTCTTTTGCTTTTAAAGCTTTGAATAGTAGATTGATGTACTTGATTTATTTACAACATTTTAAAGATTTTTGTTTAACTTCAATCCGTAAAATATAATTTTTGTAAATTAATAGACAATATTCTTTGTTCATGCTAGATTTTATAATGAATTCTATTAAGCAAACAATGTTCATGACCCAAAATTTCAAAAATATTACTGATTCTATGTTATTTTTTGCTAAAATGAGCCACGAATTAAAAAGTCCTATTCATGGAATTATCGGGCTTTCTGAATATCTTATGAATAATTGGAATGATATTGATAATTATAAAAAAAAATCATGCATAGATGATTTGCATTCAACTGTTTTTGACATAAAACATCTAATAGAGAAGTTGTTTCAACTAACTATACTAACTAGCAACAATATAGAGTGCAATCTCGAAAAAATTAATATAATTGAACTTATTGAAACAGTTATTGAACAAAATAATCGTTTCGTAGGTAACGTAAGTTGCTCTGTTCTTTTAGAATCTGAGTACCAAAAAATACTAATAAATATAGATCCTTTTTGGATAAAACAATTATTATCAAACTTAATAAATAACGCTATAAAACATTCTGGAGCCAAAAAAATTAAAATTAAGATAAATTGTCAAAAATTGGGATTAGGGGAAAATTTAGTAATTTCAGTTATTGATGATGGTTGCGGAATACTAAAAAAAGAATTTGATAGTCTTTTTTATCCATTTCAACAAGGTTCAAATGTTAACGAACTCCTTAAAGGTTCTGGCTTAGGTCTTTCAATTTGCAAAGAAATAATTCTAGCGCATAATGGAGAGATTTGGATAGAAAACAACCAAACAAAAGGAATTTGTGTAAATTTTTCTCTACCAAAGAGCGAGGTTTCTTTATGAAAAATGAAAATATTCAGCAAAAAAATATGATATTATTTGTTGATGATGAAAAAATTTGCCACTCTTTAATTGACCTGATAATTCCAAATTTTACAAAATATAAGGTAATAAATGCTTATAATGGCGAAGATGCTGTTGCCTTGGGAAAAAGATACGCGAACAATCTTTGCCTAGTATTATCTGATATTATGCTACCAGATTTCAATGGTTACGTGATATATAACATTTTTAAAAAAAATGAAAAAACGAATAAAATTCCATTTATTTTTCAAAGTGGTATTATATCTCAAGAACTAGAATTAAGAAAAAATTTAATAGATGAAGCGGTTGAGATTATTTACAAACCTTATAAACAACAAGAATTACTTTCAATAATATCAAAAGTTTTAGACAATCCTATTTAAATAATTATGGTTGCTATTAAAAGATAAAAGATCTTCATACTCATTTTAATAATTCTTCTAAATTTAAAATATTAACTTGTTTGGATAACCTCAATTATGACTCCAGATACTTTTAGCAAAAATATACCACCCTTTTTTCTTAACTAATTCTTATTCTCGTAATAGTTGCAAAAATACATTACTATTCAATTAATATCATCAATTAATCTAAGGTGTTATTAATTTATTCATCTTTTTTTTAAAATTATTTCATACAATGTAAATAAATAATATTTATAGTGAGAGTGATATGTCAAAAAATGATCAAAACCCTGCATTTAATTCAATAAAAGTTGCTACAGAAATTACGAACGCCCTTGACGTAAAAATCCAAAAACACCATTTATCCTCTCAAGAAATAAATAATTTTATTGAATTCGTAAAAGATCAAAAAACCCAAAACTCAAATATTCAAATATCACTTGTAGAGTATGTTCAACAAAAGTTTTACCCCTCAGAAACTAACTTAGTAATTGTTCCAGATTTATCTGGTGAAACCTTAGGTACTAAGGTTGAATACCAAGAAGTAGCTTCAATGAGTAAGGAAGATGTATCTGCACTGGGTAAAAATCATACAGATTTATCTGGTGTTGATTTTACTGGTTCAAATATGAGTGGAGCAAGTTTTGTATCTTGTAATATTGAGGGAGGTATCTTTTGTGATTCTGATTTAACAAAGGTGCTTTTTAAAGATTGTTATATGAAAGGAGCCGATTTAAGGGGAGCTGATATCAGTAGCTGTAGATTTAAAAAGCCTCTTTTGGATAATATTATTACTAGTATGTATCCAGGAGAAATTTCAAAACTGCAAGAATATAATAATAATCAACGTTATTCAGGAATGCAGCTAAGTACTCTTGAGCCATTGCTTTATCAATATAGCGATAAAAACAAAGAAGTCCTTAAGCAGGCAGAAGAGAAATTTGAAACAGATAAGCAAGAAAAATTAGATATAATAGAAAATAAACTTTCAGAAAAAACTAAAGAGATAAATGATAAATGGGCGAAAATGAGTTATTATGAAGGTTTTGTAGCAAATCCCCAGGATTACAAGTTGCTACAACAAGAAAAACAAAGCCTTGAAGACGAAAAAAAAGAAGTTACAGAAACTTCTTTTGAAGAAGATTTTGACAAAAGTGACATTAAGTATGTTGTTGATCCAACTATTACTTCAATGCCAAGTATGATGAATCTTAAGAAAGATAGTAATGTACTTATCTTTGATCCTGCTTATAAAAGAGGAGGTAGCAAAGAAGAAAGGTTAGAAAAAAAACAATATATAAGATTAACAAAAGAAGATGCAGAAAATTATCTTAAACAACTAAAAGATACTCCAGATCTATCAATAAATGATTTTGCAAAAACAAAAAAACAGAAAGAAGATATTAATTTTAATGGCTCTGGATTAAGAGTTGTTGCTGATTTTTCTATTAGACAAGGAGATTTCTTTTTTGGCGAAGAGTCTGATCTTTCTGGTCTTGATTTTAGTGGAGCTAATTTAAAAGGGGCTTGTTTTGCTGGCGCTAATTTACAAAGCTGTAAGTTTAATAACGCTAATTTAGAGCTTGCGACTTTTGAGGGAGCTAATTTAAGAAACGCAGAATTTATTGGTGCAAATGCTAGAGATACAAATTTATTTGCGGCAAATGTTCAATCAGTGATTTTTAAAAATGCTGATTTTACTAGAGCGTTTATGCCTCATTCAGATGCGAAATTTTCGCAAGTTGAAAATTCTAAGTTTAATTTTTCTGATATTAGAAATGGCAGATGGGAAAATGTAGATATTAATAAATCTGAATTTTATTATGCTGATCTAGAAGGGGTTTCTCTTGCTAAAGCAACCATTACCAGAACAAAGATGCATCACGCAAATCTTGACAAGGCAATATTAAATAATTGTGAAATTATTGAATCTGAATTAAATGACGCCTTTCTTAGTAGTGCTGAATTAAAAGAAGTAATAATCCAAAACACATCGCTTACTAGTATCAAAGCATATAAAATTAATTTAAGTAAAAGTAGGATAGATAAGCTTTGCAAACTTGATGGAGCTGATTTGAGTAATGCAATAATGCAAGAAGTTACAGCAGATAATGTTCGTTTCTTTAATGTTAATATGGACCATGCAAATCTAAAACATGCAAATCTAAAACATGCTATTCTTAAGAAGGTGAATATGAAATTTGCTAACCTTGATAAAGCTGTTTTGGAAGGAATTAAAGCTAATAATGTTGATATGACCGGCGCTAATTTGACCGATGTAAGTGCCAAAAAAGCGAATTTTATAAACACAATATTAGAAGGTATAGAAGGTAGAAAGGCAGATTTTAGTAAAGCCATTATGGATAGTGCAAACCTTAGAGGAGCTAATTTGTATGAAGCCATAATGAAAGAAGTTAGCTTGAGGAAAGCTGATTTGCGTAATGCCGATCTGCAAAATGTAAATTTTAAAAATGCCAACGTGCAAGATGCTAACATTAATGCAGCAACAAATATTTATGGCGCAAATATTGAGGAAGTAAAAGGAGAAGCAATTAACGAATCCGTTGATGGCAAAACAGAATCAATCACCTTTAAGCAAAAACAAGAAATTGATACGCAGGTTCATGAGGCAGAGGGAAAGGGATTTTTCTCGAAATTGGGTGGTTCAATATTGAAAAATTTTGGAAGTGGTTGTAGCAAAGTTGCAGATTTTTTTCGTCAGCCAATTAGTACAAAATGGGGGAGAATAATAGGCGGAGTAGCTGGAGCTGTAATTCTTGGTACAATTGCAGCAGGTGTACTTGTAACAGGCGGAGCTAGTCTAACTATTATTGCTGCAGCTGTTGCTGGAGCTACTATAGCTGGTGGTGCTACAGGCGCATTAGTTGGGCATTATGGATCAAAGCATATGGGCGCCTCTACTGTTGCAGCTGGTGTTGCAGGCGGAGTACTCATTCCTGGTCCTGTAGGCGTTGCAGTAGGAGTTGCGGTCGGCGCAAGCGCCAATAAGGTTGTTAAAGTAGCTACAGGTATAATTACAGGTACAGAGCATTCAATAGATGAGCTTGCTGGTAATGTTCTAGATGGTGTAGCTAATGGAGCCAAGAAGCTAGGAGAAAATATGGGTGTATCAGAAAATCAAGAGAGATTAGTTGAAGCTAGGGAAATATTCCAAAAGCAATATGAGCAAAGAATAAATGATATAAATCAACAAAGAATAAATGATGTAAATAAAAAGTCAGGAGTAGATTTTAAAGAATATCAGCGTTATGGCGCTGCTAGGTTATTAAATGGTGAAAGCATTGAAAATGCAAAACAAATTGTTGAGGAAGAGAAAGGAAAAAGCCTTTCAGAAAAGCTAAATTCAATTAGACAAAATGTTGGAACAGCTTTAAAATCAACAGATATTGTTGAAAAATCTGCTTCTAAACCTGTAATTATTAAAAGCAAATCAATGGAACGAGTATAATTAAGATATTAGAATAAAAAGTTGGGGGCGTTGATAAAAGTTTTGTGTTTATCAACTAACTTATTTAAAAAATATAAATTATTTTACTTTTAATACAGATAGTCTTCGTGTCTTAAGATTGGTGCAATATGTCAAATAAAATGTTGCAGATTTTAGGTTCTTAAAACCTTGCAAATCGAATCGTTTTCTACTAATGTCATAACCAATTATAACTACATAAAAATTCAGGGAAAATATAGTGAACAAACTAGATGATCAGATAATTATTCCAATAAGCATTGAAGATGAAATGAAGCGTTCATACATGGATTATGCTATGAGTGTTATTGTTAGTCGTGCTATTCCAGATGTTAGGGATGGTTTAAAACCTGTGCATCGTAGAATTTTATATTCGATGTATGAATCTGGATTCTATTCAAACAAACCTTATAAAAAATCAGCAAGAATAGTTGGTGATGTAATTGGTAAATACCACCCTCATGGAGATGGTGCGGTTTATGATTCATTAGTTCGTATGGCTCAGGATTTTTCCTTAAGAGCTCCGCTGATTGATGGTCAAGGTAACTTTGGTTCAATGGATGGTGATTCAGCTGCTGCTATGCGTTATACTGAATCTAGACTAGCAAAAATTTCACATACTTTATTAGAAGATATCGATAAAGATACTGTTGATTTTCAAGCTAATTATGATGGTTCAGAAAGTGAACCTAGCGTAATACCCGCTATGTTTCCTAATCTCCTTGTTAATGGTACTGGTGGTATTGCGGTTGGTATGGCAACTAACATTCCTCCGCATAATCTTGGTGAAATTATAGATGCTTGCATTCTTTATATTGATAATAACGATATAGACATAAGCGATTTAATATCAGTAGTTAAAGGTCCTGATTTCCCAACAGGTGGTATTATTTTAGGTACAAGCGGAGTTCATTCGGCCTATCTTACTGGTCGTGGTAGTGTGGTTTTTCGGGGTAAATGTGAAATTGAAGATAATAATAATAGACAATCTATAATTATTTCTGAAATGCCATATATGGTAAATAAAGCAAAATTAGTTGAAAAAATAGCTGAGCTTGTACATGAAAAAAGAATTGAAGGTATTAGTGATCTGAGAGATGAATCTAATAAAGATGGTGTCCGAGTAGTTGTAGAGATCAAGAGAGATGCGGTAGCGGAAGTTGTGCTAAACCAACTTTATTCATTTACTCAATTACAAACTAGTTTTGGGGTAATAATGCTTGCTCTTGATGAGGGGATGCCTAAAGTAATGAATCTGAAAGAAGTGATTGCCGCTTTTATTAAATTCCGTGAAGTTGTTGTTACTAGAAGAACAATTTTTTTACTAAATAAAGCTAGAGATAAAGCGCATATATTGCTTGGGATTAGAATTGCAGTAAGTAATATTGATGAAGTTATTAGAATTATTCGTGCAAGCTCTAACCCAAATGACGCAAAAGATCAGCTAATGACAAAAGCATGGGATTGTTCAGATATAACAAGTCTGATTAAGCTAGTTGATGATAAGGCAATTATTAGTGATGGTAATAAAATTCATCTAACGGAATTACAAGCTAAGGCAATTCTTGAAATGAGGTTGCAACGTCTAACTGCAATGGAAAAAGATAAGCTTGAGTCTGATTTAACAGAGCTTACTAATGAAGTAAAAGAATATGTTGATATTTTAAGTTCCAGAGAAAAATTATTATCTATATTAAAATCTGAACTTTTAAAAGTTAGAGAAGATTATACAACTCCAAGATTAACAGAAATTGCTCATGGTAATTTTGAACATGATATGGAAGATCTCATTCAAAAAGAAGATATGGTGGTAACTGTTACTCTTAGTGGTTATATCAAAAGAGTTCCTCTTGTTACTTATCGCGCTCAAAAACGAGGTGGTAAAGGTAGGTCTGGTCTTTCAATGCGTGATGAAGACATACTAACTCAGCTTTTTATTGGAAGCACCCATACGCCTATGCTATTTTTCTCCAATATCGGTCAAGTATATAGTTTGAAATTATATAAATTACCACTTGGTAATCCTCAAAGTAAAGGGCGTCCTATTGTCAACCTTCTTCCTTTGAAAGAAGGTGAAATTATTACTAACATTATGCCGATGCCAGAGAATCAGGAAGAATGGGATAAAATGCATATAATTTTTGCAACTAGTAATGGTAATATTAGAAGGAATGATCTCTCTGATTTCAAAAAAATACAATCTAATGGTAAAATTGCGATTAGAATGGACGAGGATGATACTTTAGTAAATGTTTCTGCCTGTTCAGAAGATGATCACATATTACTTGCGAGTAAAAAAGGTAAGGCTGTACGTTTTCCAGTAAATGCAGTTAGAGTCTTCAAAAGTAGAACGTCTGATGGTGTTAGAGGTATGAAATTAGCATCAGATGATAAAGTAATTTCCATGACTATTCTTCATGGTATAAAAGCTAGCATGGAAGAACGAGAGGTTTATCTTACGATACCAGTTGAAAAAAGAATGGAAATAAGCAAAGCTACTGAAGAATTTAACCTAGAAGATCATCCTGTTTCTTTATCTGATGAACAAATTATAGATTTAGCTAAAGGCGAAGAGTTTATTTTAACCATTTCTGAAAATGGTTTTGGTAAAAGAAGCTCAGCCTATCATTATCGTATTACGAACCGTGGAGGCACTGGTATTGTAAATATGGTTTTGTCGGAAAAAACGGGAGAAGTAGTAGCTTCAATGCCGGCAAAAATGAATGATGAAATAATGCTTATTACTAATAACGGTAAGTTGATAAGATGCAAATTGAACTCTGTTCGGATAACTGGTCGGAGTACTTCTGGTGTTATTTTGTTTAAAACTGAAAAAGATGAAAAAGTAGTTTCAGCTTCTTTGATTGCGGACTCTTCCGAAGAAGAAGGGGTTATAGGTGAAGAAGATGATAATGTGGTAAGCTAGGTGCATAATAAATCTGACCAATCGATAATATTGTGGTTTAGGAACGATCTAAGATTAGCGGATAACCCAGCTCTAGATTACGCTTCTAGTTCTTTATTTCCTATAATTCCAATTTATATTATAGATGAGAATATTTATGTTGGTGAATCAAGTAAATGGTGGTTACATAATAGTTTAGATAGTTTGAACAAATCTCTAGATAGTAAATTAAATTTTTTTATTGGTAACCCACAAGAAATTATTGATCAACTAATTAGAGAGAATAATATTTATGCGGTAGTTTGGAATAGATGTTACGAACCAGCTACAATAAAGAGAGATACAGAGATAAAAACTTATCTAAAAAGCAAAAATATTTTGGTAGAAACTTTTAACTCTAATTTATTACTTGAGCCTCAAAATGCTGTAAAAGAAGATCAAACCAATTATAAGGTATTTACTCCTTTTTATAAAAAAAACTATGCCATTGATAACCCTAAAATTAGACTCCCAATTGCTAAGCCCGATAATTTAAATTTATTGAAAATTGAATCCTTAACAATTAATGAATTATCTTTGATTCCTAAAGTGAATTGGCATAAGAATTTTAAAAAATTTTGGCAGCCAGGTGAAGACAATGCTAACGCAGTTTTTAATAAATTTATTGCAAAAGGATTAATAGGATACAAAGAACTTAGAAACAGAGCTGATTTAGAAAATACTTCAAGATTATCACCTCATCTACATTTTGGTGAAATTTCTCCAAATATAATCTGGTCTAGGATTAGATCTTATCTAGAAAAAAATATTTATGATGTAGACGCAAATCATTTTTTATCTGAACTTGTGTGGCGAGAATTTTCTTATAATTTACTTTGGTTTTTTCCTGATTTACCAGAAAAAAATCTACAAAAAAATTTTGATAACTTCCCTTGGCGTAAGGATAATACAATCCTAATCAAGTGGCAAAAAGGTCAAACAGGATATCCAATTGTTGATGCTGGGATGAGAGAATTATGGCAAACTGGATTTATGCATAATAGGGTAAGAATGATAGTTGCTTCGTTTCTAGTAAAACATTTATTAATTGATTGGCGTTGTGGAGCAGAATGGTTTTATGATTGTCTTGTTGACGCAGATCTTGCCAATAATAGTGCTAGTTGGCAATGGGTTGCCGGTAGCGGAGCGGACGCTGCACCTTATTTTCGTATTTTTAATCCTATATTACAAGGACAAAAATTTGATCCAGAAGGGATTTATACGAAAAAATTTGTACCAGAACTTAAAGACTTGCCGATAAAATATCTTTTTTCTCCATGGTTAGCTTCGGAGGATTTATTATCTAAAATTAATATAAAACTTGGTGTAGATTATCCAAGACCGATTATTGATCATAATATTGCAAGACAAAGAGCCCTTGAAGCATATGATGAAGTTAAAATTTCTAGAGAGATAAATGTTAGTTAAAATATTAACATTATTTATCTTGATTTACAGCCCCTATCAAGAATTGATTCAAATTAATAATAAACAAGAGGTGAAAATGATGACTCATCCTATAGCAAAAAAAATATCTTATAGTGTAAACATACATGATACAAAAATTGATGATGAATATAATTGGCTTCGAGATCAAGATTGGCCAAAGAAAATCACAGATCAGAATATTTTAGGTTACTTAAATGAGGAAAATGATTATTTTCATAATTTTATGAACCCGTTAAAAAAAGAAAAAGAATTAATTTTCGAGGAATTAAAAGCTAGAATCAAGCTGAAAGATCAGTCTACTTATATTCAAAAAGATAATTATTATTACTATTCGCGCACCGAAGAGGATAAAGATTATGTAATATATTGCAGGAAACATAGTTCTATAAAAAATTTAGAAGAGATTCTTCTTGATGTTAACAAATTAGCGGAAGGTAAAAAATTTACTAGCATAGGTGCTTTTGCAATGAGTCCTAGTCATAAGCTAATGGCTTACTCGGTTGATTTTACAGGTGGTGAAAAATATATTATCACAATTTTTGATCTTGAAAGTAAGAAGTTTTTACCTGATGAAATTCAAAATACTATCGGTTCTATAGTGTGGCATGAAAACGGAAAAGGTTTTTTTTATACTCCAGTTGATGAGAATTGGCGTCATGATAAAGTAATGTTTCATAAACTTGGAACAGAATCTATTGAAGATCAATTAATTTATCATGAAAAAGATCCTTTATATTCAGTTTCAATAAGCAAAAGTTCTAGTAGAGAATTTATGTTTATTAATACAGGTGGTCATGATAGTAATGAGGGTTATTATTTTTCTATGAATGATCAGAATTTTAAACCCATTTTGATTAAAAAGAGGGTTGATAAAATTCTTTATTCTGTTGATCATGGAACTGATTATTTTTACATGTATAGTAATGATGGAGCAAAAAACTTCAAACTTTTAAGAACTAATGATATAAAACAAAATTGGCAAGAATATATAAAAGAAGACTCAGATAAATATTTAGCTAATTTTGACCTAACAGATAAATATATTTTACTCAATTATAAACATAATGGCTTGCCTCTTATTATAGTTAAAGAAATAAATGGTGATAAAATAAAAGAGGTAAAATTTCTAGATGAGGCTTATACTGCTAGCGCTTACAGCACTAATTTTGAGTATAATGATCTACGTATTGATTATTCATCACTTAGCAGACCAAATACAGTTTACCAATATAATTTTGAAAATGAAAAACTTGACATCCTCAAAACTCAGGAAATTCCAAGTGGTTTTAATCCAGAAGAATATGTTACTAAACGAATATTTGCTACATCTGGTGATGTTAAGGTGCCAATCACGATACTGTATAAAAAATCTTTATTTAAACATGACGGTTCAAATCCTTTATATCTTTATGGATATGGCTCTTATGGGCATGCTATTCCGCCAGTATTTAGAAATTCAGCGATTTCTTTAGTTGATCGTGGTTTTGTTTTTGCTATTGCCCATATTAGAGGAGGTGATGATCTAGGGCATGATTGGTATGAAGCGGCAAAATTCCTAACTAAAAAAAGAACATTTGATGATTTTATTGCTTCAGCTCAAAAATTAATCGAAGAAAAATACACTTCTAAAGGCAATATAGTAATAGTTGGTGGTAGTGCTGGTGGGATGTTAATAGGTAATGTTATTAATGAAAAACCAGAATTATTTAAAGCTGCTATTGCTCATGTACCTTTTGTTGATGTTTTGAATACTATGCTCGATGAAACTTTACCACTTACACCAGGAGAGTTTAAAGAATGGGGAAATCCAAAAGAAAAAGAATATTTTGATTATATAAAATCATATTCACCATATGATAATGTTAAAGCTCAGAGCTATCCTAATCTAATGATTACAGCTGGGCTTACAGACCCACGTGTTGGATATTGGGAGGCTGCAAAATGGGTGGCAAGAATTAGAGACAAAAAAACAGATAATAATTTAATTATATTTAAAACAAATATGGATTTTGGTCATAAAGGAGCTTCTTCAAGATTTGACTATTTAAAGGAAGCAGCAGATGATATCGTATTTATATTGAAAATATTCGCCTTGTGCTGAAATGAATAACTTACATTTTTACTACATGTAGTAAAAATGTAAGTTAAACACAAATTTTCAAAAAAATATTAACTAGTTAATTCCAATTATTGATTCGTGATGGCTATAATTATTAAAAGTAATTAGATACATGAGTGTTTTATGTCTAAGAAAATGAGAACGTTCATCAAACTGTGTCAAACCGGAAAGAATAATTTTTCTTTATTGAAAAATTATTGATGAAAGCAACTCAGGATAGAGATAAATTAA
>Ga0222713_10000804_pt1 | contig 35631 bp, 27 predicted proteins | sample C33_649DmetaG_FD_165061 | JGI IMG/M metagenome (GOLD analysis project Ga0222713, IMG submission 165061) | Estuarine water microbial communities from San Francisco Bay, California, United States - C33_649D | ecosystem: Environmental > Aquatic > Marine > Unclassified | place: USA: California... | reverse complement strand
AGGAAGCCCTCTACCGCGACATCGCCCGCACCGGCCATGTCCGCCTGCTGCCCGGCGTCCGCGAACTCTGCGGCGCGCTCAACGACCTCGGCGTACCCTGCGTCATCGGCACGTCGACGCACAAGGAAAACCTCGCGCTGTCGTTCGAACTCTTCGGCATCGGACATTTCTTCGCCGGCGCGGTCGCCAGCGAGGACGTCACCAAGGGCAAGCCCGACCCCGAAGTCTTCCTGAAGGCCTGCGCCCTCGGCGGCGGCGACCCGGCTGCCTCTTTCGTCTTCGAGGATTCCTTCTCGGGCCTCCAAGCCGGCCTGTCCGGCGGCTTCATCACGATCGCGCTCGCGACGACCAACACCCGCGAGCAGCTGGCGCCCGTCGGCGCCCACCGCATCGTGCAGGACCTCTCCGAAGTCGACCCGCGGTGGCTCGCCCGCGGACGTCTGGGCTGAGATGGAATTCCGCCTCAAATCCGACTACCGCCCGATGGGCGACCAGCCGGGCGCGATCGCCGCGCTCGACGCCTCCCTCCGCGCCGGCCACGGCCGCCAGACGCTCCTCGGCGTGACGGGCTCGGGCAAGACGTTCACGATGGCGAACCTGATCGCCCAGCAGCAGCGTCCGGCGCTCATCATCTCGCACAACAAGACGCTGGCCGCCCAGCTCTACTCGGAGTTCAAGAACTTCTTCCCCGAGAACGCGGTCGAGTATTTCGTCAGCTACTACGACTACTACCAACCGGAGGCCTACGTGCCGGCGACGGACACGTTCATCGAGAAGGACTCGGCCATCAACGAGGACATCGAGCGCCTGCGCATCAGCGCGAGCAGCGCCCTGCTCTCCCGCCGCGACGTCGTGGTGATCGCCTCGGTCTCCTGCATCTACGGCCTCGGCTCGCCCGAGGACTTCCTGGCCGCGATGATCTCCCTCAAGGCGGGCATGACGCTGCGCCGCGACGAGCTTCTGGCGAAACTGGTGGCCAACCAATACGTCCGTAACGACGCCATCCTCGAGCGCTGCAACTTCCGCGCCCGCGGCGAGACGATCGACGTCTGGCCGGCCTACATGGAGTCGGCCATCCGCCTGGAGTTCTGGGGCGACACGCTCGAGGCCATCCGCGAGCTCGACCCGGTGAGCGTGAAGCCGGGCAGGCAGCTCGAGAAGTTCGACCTCTACCCGGCCAACCAATACGTGATGGCCCCGGGCCGCGTGAAGGCCGCCGGCGACGCGATCCGCGCCGAACTCGAAGAGCGCGTGGCCTATTTCGAAAAGAACAACCGCCTCGTCGAAGCCCAGCGCATCCGCATGCGCGTCGAACATGACCTCGAGATGCTCCGGGAGACCGGCTTCTGCCCGGGCATCGAGAACTACTCGATGCACATGTCCGGCCGCCGCCCCGGCGAGCGCCCGCACTGCCTCCTGGACTTCTTCCCGGAGGACAAGCTGGTCTTCATCGACGAAAGCCACGTCTCGGTCTCCCAGATCGGCGGGATGTATCACGGCGACCGCGCCCGCAAGGAGCGCCTCGTCGAATTCGGCTTCCGCCTGCCCTCCGCCCTGGAGAACCGCCCGCTGCGCCCGGAAGAGTTCGACGAACTCGTCGACCAGGCGGTCTACGTCTCCGCCACCCCGGCGCCCCACGAATACAAGGTCTCCGCCGTCATCGCCGAACAGGTCATCCGCCCGACCGGCCTGCTCGACCCGATCATGGAGGTCCGTCCGATCGCCGGCCAGGTCGAGGACATCATCGGCGAGGCCAAGGCCGTCGCCGCCCGCGGCTACCGCACGCTCGTCACGACGCTCACGAAGCGGATGTCCGAGGACCTCGCCCACTTCATGCGGGACAGCGGCCTGAAGGTCGAATACCTGCACTCCGACATCGATGCGATCGAGCGCGTCGAAATCCTCCGCCGCCTGCGCGCGGGCCACTTCGACGTCCTCGTGGGCGTCAACCTCCTCCGCGAAGGCCTCGACCTCCCGGAAGTCGCTCTCGTCGGCATCCTCGACGCGGACAAGGAAGGTTTCCTCCGCAGCGAGACAAGCCTCATCCAGACCGCCGGACGGGCCGCGCGTCACCTCGAAGGCAAGGTCCTGCTCTACGCCGACGTGATGACGAAGTCGCTCACCCGGGCGCTGACCATCTGCGGCGACCGTCGCAAGCGCCAGGAAGCCTACAACACGAAGCACGGCATCACGCCGAAGAGCACGCAGCGCAAGATCGAGGAAAGCCTGGTCGAACTCGAGGCCGACGAGGCCCTCGCGGTGGCGGAAGGCACGGACGACCGCGACATCGCCCGCGTGCTGGCGGACATGGAAGCCGAGATGCTCGCGGCGGCGGACGAACTGCAGTTCGAGCGCGCGGCCACGCTGCGCGATCAGATCGAAGCCCTGCGCACCGGCAAGCCGGCTGCGCCGAAGCGCTCCAAGGGCCGGCGCTGATCAGCCGAAGCGGCGGGTCAGGTCGGCGTCCGTCCACTCGACATACGTCCTACGTCCGCGCGGGCAGGTTCCCGGCTGGGCGGTGCGGAAGAGCGCTTGGACGAGCTCCATGAGTTCGGCGTCGGAAAGGCTGTCACCCTTACGGCGGGCTTTGTTGACGGCGAGCTTGGCGAGGGCGTCGTAAGCCAGCGAGGGCCGGCCGAAGTCGCCTTCGCGGCGGGCCATCTCGGCGAGCAGGTCGCGCACGAAAGCCAGGGCCTGCTCGGGCTCAAGCCATGCGGGCAAGGCTTGGATGCGCCAGAAGTTGCGGCCGTATTCCTCGAAGTCGAAACCGGCGGACGTCAGCAGCGGCAGACGCTCCTTGAGCACCGCGGCGGGGAGCGGCTCGAGCTCGATGCTCAACGGGACGAGCAACGGCTGGCTGACCGGCTTGTGCGCGGTGAACTGCGCGAGGATGGATTCGTAGAGCACGCGCTGGTGCGCGGCGCCGAGATCGAGGACGGCGAGTCCGGTGGGCGTCTCGAAGACCGCACGCTCCTCGCGGAGACGAGAAAGCAGGCGCCAGCCGAGGCGGACCGCCGGCGCATGGGCGGGCGAGACCGGCGCGGGGGAGGTCGGCGGCACATACGCGGCCGCCGGACCGGGCGGAGGTACGGCGCCGCTCACGCTGGGTACGTCGACGGCGAGCGGAGTGACCGGCGCGACCGCCGGAACCGTTTCCGCTGGCAGGCCTTCGTCGCCACGGGCGCGCAGGACCGCGAGGACGGACTCGATGAGGAAGTTGCGGACCTTGGCCTCGTCGCGGAAACGCACCTCGCGCTTGGCGGGATGGACGTTCACGTCGACCCACGCCGGATCCATCTCAAGGAAGACGAACGCGAGCGGATAACGTCCCTTCGGAATCAAGGTGTGGTAGCTCTCCGTCAGCGCGAAGGCCATCGTGCGGCTGTCGACCGGGCGGCCGTTGACGACGGTCACGAGATCCTGACGGGTGCCACGGCTCACACCGGGCTTGCCGAGCAGGCCGCTGAGACGCATGCCCGGGCGCTCGAATGCCGGCATGATCGTGACCTCTTCGGCCACCTGACGCCCCCAGATTTCGCGGACACGGTCGAGGAGCGGCGCATTGCCCGGCGAACGGAAGATCTCCCGGCCATCCTCGCGGAGCAGGAAACCGACCTCGGGATGCGCGATCGCGTAGAGGCGGACCAATCGGACGATGTGCGCGGCCTCGGTCTCGTCGGACTTCAGGAACTTCAGACGCGCCGGAACCGGGTGGAAGAGGTTGGCGACTTCGATGCGCGTGCCCGGGGCCATCCCGTGGTCGCGGCGGTGGACAAGCTTGCCGCCGTTGACGGCGATCTCCGTGCCCGAGGGCGCGGAGGCCGGACGGGTCTGCATCGTGAAGCGGGCCACGCTGGCGATGGAAGGCAGCGCCTCGCCGCGGAAGCCGAAGGTCGCGATGCGGTCGAGGTCCGCGGCCAGCTGGATCTTGCTGGTCGCATGGCGCTCGAGGCTGAGCAGGGCTTCGTCGCCCGTCATGCCCTTGCCGTCATCCTCGACGATCATGCGGGCCTTGCCACCGCGGGAGAAGTCGACGGTCACCCGGCGGGCGCCGGCGTCGAGGGAGTTCTCCAGCAGCTCCTTGATGACCGCGGCCGGGCGTTCCACCACCTCGCCGGCGGCGATCTGGTTGGCCACGGTCGGCTCAAGGATGCGGATGGTCGACATGGTCAGGCAGGCCCCGGCACGGACCGTCCGGAGGGACGGCCAGGAGCGCGGCTGGGGCGGACGGAAGGCACCGGGAGACCTTTGCCCTTAGCCCCCTCCCCTGCAAGTCGAACGGCTTGGAAACGGTCTTTGTTGCACCCGGCCGAAGGATGCCAACCTTGCTGGCGTGTCGAACCGACTGGCCCACGAAAGCTCCCTGTATCTCCGCCAGCACGAGGCCAACCCCGTGCATTGGTGGCCCTGGTGCGCCGAGGCCTTCGAGGAAGCCAAGGCGAAGAACAAGCCGGTCCTGGTGTCGGTCGGCTACTCGTCCTGCCACTGGTGCCACGTCATGGCCCGCGAGTCGTTCGAGCAGCCCTGGGTGGCCGACCTGATGAACCAGCATTTCGTCTGCATCAAGGTCGACCGCGAGGAGCGCCCGGAAGTCGACAAGCTGATGATGGACGCCGTGCAGATGATCCAAGGCCACGGCGGCTGGCCGCTCAACTGCTTCTGCCTGCCGGACGGACGCCCCTTCTTCGGCGGCACCTATTTCCCGCCCGAAGACCGCGGACACGGCCAGGTGCCTTGGCCGCAGCTGCTGATGCGCGTCTCGGATTTCTATCACCGCAACAAGTCCGAGCTCGCCGCCAACGCCGACGCCATCGCGCAGAACCTGACCCACCTGACCCGCGCTCCGGATGCGGACGGCCGCGCGCCCTCGCCGGACGACCTCGTGGCCGCCGCCCGCCGGATCTGCGAGCAGCACGACGACACCTACGGCGGCTTCGGCGCCGCGCCGAAGTTCCCGTCTCCGCACACGCTCAACCTGCTGCTCGGCCTGCGGGGCGCCGCGACCGTCGAAGCCGACCGCGCCCTCGCGACGCGCATCGACGCCGTCCTGACCATCACGCTCGGCGCCATGGCCCGCGGCGGCCTCTTCGACCAGGTCGGCGGCGGCTTCCATCGCTATTGCGTCGACCGCGACTGGACGGTGCCGCACTTCGAGAAGATGCTGTATGACAACGCCCAGCTCATCGGCACCTACGCCGAAGCCTGGGCGCGTTATCGCGACCCGCTCTACGCCGATGTCTGCGCCGAGACGGTCGGCTGGCTGCTGCGCGAGATGCGCACCGCCAACGGGCTGTTCGCCGCCTCGCTCGACGCCGACACCGACCACCACGAAGGCACGACGTACGTCTGGACGGCCCCGGAAGTGGCCGCCGCGCTGGGCGACGAGGCCTTCCCGTTCGCGCAGGCCTACGGCCTCTCGGACAAGGGCAACTTCGAAGGAAAGAACATCCCGAAGCTCAAAGGCGACCATGCGGCCCGGCAACGTTTCGCCCCGGCCCGTGCCAAGCTCCTCGCGATCCGTGACCGCCGCCCGCAGCCCGCCCGCGACGACAAGAACCTGCTCAGCTGGAACGCCCTGCTCGTCGGCAACCTCGCCAAGGCCGGCTGGATCTTCGGCCGCAAGGACTGGGTCGAGCTCGCGCTCGAAACCGAGGCCGCGCTTTGGACCCGCTTCGCCCGCGAAGACGGCGCCCGACTGCTCTCCGTCGCGCACGGCGACAAGACCACCCTCGACGGCAACCTCAGCGACTTCGCCTGGTTCGCCGAAGCCGAACTCAGCCTCGCGGCCTACGCGCCTTGGGCGCGTCCGGGGACGGCGCATCCTTACGCCGCCCGCGCCGAGAACCTCCTGCTCGCGTCGCTCCGACGCTTCGGCGATCCGCATGCCGTCGGCGCGTTCGTCGTGCCGGCCGAGCGCGACGACCTCTCCGTCCGCCAGAAGGACTGGTTCGATAACGCGGTGCCCGCCGGCAACTCCTCCCTGCTGCATGGCTTCGGTCAGATCCAGATGCTTTCCGGCGATCCTCGCTGGGCGCGGGAGTTCGCCGACCTCTCGACCGCCTACGGCGGACTCTGCAAGAACGTGCCCAACGGCGTCGCCCATGCCTTGGACGGCATCGCCCGTTTCGCCCTCGGCCATGCGACGATCAAGGCCGCCGGCGGCTGGGATGAACTGCGCGATGCCCTGAACGGCGATGAAAAGACCGGACCTCACGCCCGCCCCTACCGGCCCGTCTTCCTCCTGCCGACGCCCGCGGCGACCGGTTTCGCTGTCTGCGTAGGCCAGACCTGCCTCGCGCCCGTCCAGACCGCCCAGGAGGCCGCCGCGAGCCTCTGACGGCCAATCCGCTCTTGCCCGCCCCGAGGGGAGCAGGAACATCCTGACAGGCATGTCAGCCGACCCCCATTACGTCTACGGCCAAGGGCAGAGCTCGCGCTCGAGCTACCCCATCCTGCTGGGGATGGTGACGGTCGAGGTGATCGGCTACCAGGAGCGTCGCTACCGCCCCAACTGGCGGCGGCTCGGCATGCTCTTCCCGGTTTTCCTGCTGTTGCTCTGGGTGGCGCTGTCCGAGGCCAACTACTTCAAGGAGCGGTACATGAACGGCATCCCGACGACGCGACGGGCCGACATGTATCTCTACCTGCCGGACGCCCTCGCGAACTCGGCCGCCAACCTCTTCCTCGGCAAGGAACAGGCGCGGCTCCGCGAAAGGGCGAAGCTGCTGACGGCGAAGGATTCCTACGGCCGCTCCGCGCACCTCTACCGCAAGGGCGAATACTACGTGAGCGTCGCCAAGGAAGCGCTCGCGCGCCGCGACTACGCGGAGTTCTCCCGTTACATCGGCACGGGCGCGCAGCTCAGCCCCGCGAACCTCGAAGCCCAGCGTCTCTGCGCCGACCTGTTCTTCGCCTTCCAGCGTCCGCTCGACGCCTACCAGCTGCTCGAGGAGTCCCTGGTCTTCGCCAAGCAGGACCGCGAATACTTCCGCCAATACGTCCAGCGCTGCTTCATGCTGGATCAGGACGCGCGCCTCATCGCCACGGCGACGAAGCACCTGGCCGACCCCGAAGTGGCCGAAGAGATCCGCGCGGACCTCCGCCTCGCCGCCGCGCAGGCCCACTTCCTCCGGGGAGATTTCGCCGACGCCGCGACGCTCATCAAGGAACACCGTCTTGACCGGACCGCGGACGGTTACCTGCTCAACTGCCAGCTGCTCTGGGAAAGCGGCGACCGGACCGGGGCGCTGGCCGAGGTCGACGCCGCGCTGGCCCTCTTCCCCGCCGGCGTGCGCCTGCTCGAGATGAAGGCCCGCTGGCTCAAGGAAAGCGGCGAGTTCGCCCGGGCCAAGGACACCTTGGACCTCCTCGCCATCAGCCAACCCGGCCGTCCGGGTCCGCTGATCCAGTCGCTCTACCTGCTGCCCGGCGAAGAAGGCCGCGTGCGCCGCGAGGCCTTGACCGAGAAGATCATCGCGACCTTCGGCAACCAGGAGCAGCCGATGCTGGACCTCGCCCGCTTCGGCAACGACACCTCGGACGTCGCGCTCACGGCCCGGCTCGCCAGGCTCGCGCTCGAACGCAAGTTCGGCAACCGCGTCCGCTTCGACCTCGTCCACGTGGAATGCCTGCTCAACGCCGGCCGCGCGCGGGAGACGATCCTGCTCGTCGACGCGCTGTACAAACAGGCCGAACGCGACCAATGGGTGGCCGAGACGCGCATGGCGTTCGACGCCCTCCGCACCATCGCCTACTTCGCCGACGGCCAGACCGAGATCGGCTCCATCAACCTCCAGAAACTCCTGCAGCACCGCAAGGTACCCCCGCAGGTGCTGGTCGCCGCCAGCCGCAAGCTGATCGCCGCCAAGCGTTACGACGAGGCCAACGAGGTGCTCATCCAAGCCCACCTGCAGAACGAGACGAACCAGGCGGCGCTCATGCAGATCGTCCGCCTCAAGCTCGACCACCCGCCCATCTCCGCCGACCTCGAGACCTACCTGCGCCGGCTGATGCTCAACCGACGTCCTTCGCCGGAAGTCCTCCGGGCCGCCTTACGACGACTCGGCTCGGACACCTATCTTTTCTCGGCCGACCGCGAGACGCTGCTGCGCGACGTCGAAGCCAAGCTCAAGTAGCCGCTTCTTCGGAGGAAGTCGGCTTGGCTTCAGGAGCCGGGCGTTCGGTGACCTCGAAATAGGTCACGGAACCGAGCTTGGTGCCGTCAGGAAGCCAGAGGCCGCGGCTGCAACCACGGTTCACGAATTCTTCGGCCTCGGCGGCGGACAGGACCGCTCCGGCCATGGCGAGGCCTTCGGCCTCGAGGGCGGAGGTCGCGATGGCGCGCACGGGACCGGCGAGCGTGACGGCCTGACCGGTGCGAGGATCGACGAGGTTGCAGCGCTCGGGATCGGCCGTCTTGCTGGCCATGGCGAAGCGGCAGAGCCTGAGTTCGGAACGGGCGCCGACCCCGATGCGCCAGCCGGCGGATTCGCCGGGAGGATCGAGGGCGAGGGTGACGCTGCCGGAAGCCATCAGCAGGGCGCGGTGGATGCCCCAGCTGCTTTCGAGCATGTCCGCCATGCGGTCGAGCGCGTAGCCGCGGACGATCGCGCCGAAGTCGACGGAAGCGCCGAACTTGGCGCAGGTGAGTTCACAGCCCTCGAGCTTGAATTCCCCTTCGCGGTAGGCGTCCCAGATCTGCTGCCAGGTCGCGTCGTCCTGGTTGAAGGTGGCGTCGCCGCGCTCGCGCCAATAACGGAACAACGCGCCGGCGGTGGCGTCGAAAGCCCGACCGGTGTCGGTGCTGACGTCCTTCGAGAAATTCCAGAGGGCCTGGATGTGTTCGGAGGCCGCGATCATCGCCCCTTCGGGCATCTGGTTGATCGAGGTGACCGGACCGCTGTCGTGACGGAGGTCGGTCTGGAAGTCGAGGTCGTCGAGGAACTGGAAAAGACCCTCGGCCGCGTTGCGTGCGTAGACGCCGTCTTCGGCGGCGATGCGGACCCAGAAACGGGAGCCGAAGGCCTCGTGCGAGAAGTTGTGGATGATGGGGGCGTCTTCCATGGCTTACTTGCCGATGAAAGCGCTTTCGTAGCCTTTGGCAACCAGCACCCAATAACGATCACCGCCTTCGCGGAGCACCAGGCTGCTGACGGCATAGCCCGGGATGACCGGCTCACTGGCGTCCGTCGCCGGGATCAGCCGCAGCGGCGCCTTGGCGGCCTGGGGGAAGTCGCCATATCCGACGGGATATTTCCGTAGGTAGTAAGGCAGCGGCCAGTAGTGCCCGCCTTCGACCGCGACATAGAACTTATCCCCGTAAGCTTTGGCCAAGTTCGCGACATTTTGGTGGAAGCCAGAAACCAAGGACGACGTCTTCGTATGCGAAGACAAAGAACCCTGGGCAAGAATGGCAATCGTCGCCAAGACCGGCGCCAGGACGATCGCTCGCACGTTGCGTCCGACAAGGAGGTAGGGCATCGCGATCGTCAGCGGCAGCGAGAAGACCACCAGCAGCAGCCATGGAGTCTTGTAAGGCAACGCGAGATGAAAAATGAAGATGAGTCCGGCGGCCAGACAAGGCAGGTCGGCCTCATGGCGGCTCCGCCAACGGGCGAGCGAAAAGCCGGAGCGGCCCGACGCGAAGACCGCCAGCCAGGCGGCGGCCCAGCCCCATGGCGCCATGTTCACGGCGTAGAGGGTGTCCTCCGATTGACCGCTGGCGACGCCGAGGGAGCGCGCCAGTTGCACCCACCAGGTCAGTAGGCCATCGAGATCCGTGAAACCCACCGACTGGAACAGCGCCCATGAGGCGACCAAGCCGAAGCCGAAGCGAAGCCAGCGACGGTCGGGCACGAACCGACGCAGGAGCCCCAAGGCCAGGAGGAAGAAGAACAGGTAAGCCGCCGCCGTGACCTTGCAGGCGAGGGCGAAACCGAAGGCTGATCCGGAAAGCAACCACCAGCGGGAAGCAGGGGGCGACCCTTCGGCGCGCATCCACAGCGCGACACCCCAGACGAAACCACACACGAGGAGCATCTCCTGGACGAAGTAATACCCGAAAGGCGTGCACCCGCCCGTAAGCACGATGAAGGCGGCCGTCGCATACCGCGGCCCCTTGCCGACGCCCGGCAGGATCAAAGCCGCTGCCGCCATCAAGCCGAGGAAGATCGAGACGACGCTACGAAGGTAGTGTTCGTCCATGTCCGTCGGCGCCGTACCCGTGAGTTTGGCGGTGATGAGCAGGGCCGTCGCCAACGTCGGCCCATGGAATTTGTCCTGGTGCGTGCTGTAGCGCGTGCCCTCGGAGAGCTCCTTGGCCAAGGACCACTGGACGGCTTCATCCCCATGCAGAAGCCCCGGAGGCATGAAGGTGCTCGCAGACCAGAGCAAGGCGACGAGGACCACGAGGGCCAGGCCCAAGCGGGAGACCGTTCCCGACTGGTTCGCCGCTTCCGTCATCACACGCCGAAGTGCTTCTGCAAGGCCGTCTTGATCTCGAGCGGCACGAGCGCGGCCGACATCGGGCCCTGCGCTTCACGCCAAGCGTAGACGGTCGTCAGGGCGCCCTTGGCGACGGCGCGTTCGCCGACGGCGGCGGTGAAGCCCCAGACGAGTTTCTTGTCACCGATCTCGACCGGCGTCAGCGCGACGGTCACGACGTCTTCGCGGTAGATCGGCGAAAGGAAGTCGCACTCCACGCGCGCGCGGGGAAACCCCGTGAGCTTGGTGCCCTCGGCGCGGAGGAACGGCAGCCTGAGCTGACGGAACAGGGCCTCTTCGGTCGCCTCGACCCAGAAGAATACCGTCGAGAAATGCACGATGCCGGCGGCGTCCGTGTCGGAGAAGTTGGCGCGGTAATCCGCCGTGAAAGGAGCCATGCGACCATCCAAGCCGTCCGGCCCGGGGGCGCAACCGTCAAGGCGCTTTCCGACCGCCTTTACGGAGCCAGGACACCGAGGTCCAAGCTCCGCCGGAAGCCGTCACGCAGGCCCGCAGGAAGGCCTGCGGCTCCTGCTGGACGCTGAACAGGTAGAGCCGTGGACCTCGGCCTTGCGGCGCCCGGGCGAAGGCGTCCAGCCACTCCCGCTGCCAGCGCGTCCGCCCCTTCTGCGCGCCGCCGAACTTATGATACGAGCTGTCGGACCAGACCATCCTGGGTTCGCCCTTCTTCGTCTCGTAGAGGCGTACGCCGTCCTGGAAATCCGAGAACACCACCAAGGCGTCGTAGGGTTCGGCCAGCAGCCGATCGAGCCAGGCGCCGAGGGAGCCTTTCTCGCAGGCCATCCGGACCTTAGCCAGCACCGTCCGCCCGGCAGGTGTCAGGGTCTCGACGACCGTCTGCGTGGGCCCTTCGCGCAGGCGTGGCGCCTGACCATGGAAGCTGCGGCCGTAGACGACCTTATCGCCTAGTCCGACGACACGCGCGCCGTCGAAGCGGAAGACATCCGCATCCGGGAACTGCTTGCGGATCTCGGCTTCGACGCGCGGCAGGTAGGAACGCATCGACCCGGAGCAATCGAGGTAGACCGCCACGCGCTGGGCGCGGATGAACGCGCCCATCACCTGACGGCCGGTGAAGCCCATGCGATTACCCAGCCCAGAGCCCAAGCCGTTGCCACCGAAGGCCCCTTGTCCGCGGCCGAAACCGCCCTTCCCTTTGCCGGCCGCCAAGCCGCCTAAGCCAGACTCAAGGGTCGGCATCTTCATCGGCGGCAAAGCCAGCGTCGCGCTCGCGGACTTCGAGACCAGTCGCTTCGCCGGCAGCGCGACCTTCGGCTTGCGCCGGACCGGGTGAACGGAGGCAGGCGCGCCGGACTTCCCTCCGGCGACGGCGTGCGCGACGAATTCCTTCGCGGCGGGCGGCCGATCCGGCGTGCGCAGGACGACCCAGCAGGCGAGCAGGACCAGCAGCGCATGGAACAGCAGCGACGAAGCCAGGCTGCGCCAGGAACGAGGGCGCGGACGGCAGGCCACGAGAGGGTCGTCCAAAGACATGGCCCGCAGGTTAGCGGGCCGTCGTCGGACTCAACGACGCAGACCATCAGCCATCACCGAGGCCCCGCCCCTGCGAAGCCCTCAGGGACAGGCCCTCAAGACATCAACAGCACCAGCCGACAAAGGAGCCGCCGCAGGGTGCATCCGACGAACCTCGCAAACAGACGCCCCTCGGCGACCCGGAGGCCGCGAGGGGCGAAAACCGTGGGGCGCTCCGCTCAGCGGGCCGGCGCGCCGGAGCGGTTGCTCGAAGCGGCGGAACCGGCCGGACGGAAGCGCAGCACGCTGTTGGGGCCCGCGGCGGTGGCCGGAGCGGACATCTCGACGGTGAAGAAGCCCGGCGAGGTCTTGTTCGGAGTCACCGCGACGACCTTGGTGCCGACCGGGAAACGATTATCCTGGATGACCATGCCGGAACGCAGGTCGACGGAACCGGAGACGTCTTCGATCGTCTTGGAGTCCTTGGCGAGGCTGCCGACCGCCTGGATGAGGGGCGTGAAGGCGAAGACCCCGCTGAGCGAGTCATCGGTGAGCGGAGCGGAGATCGCGAGCTGCTTGTCGACGACGCGCTTCATCCGCTTCTTCTCCGGATCTTCGGGATCGACGACGTTCTTGAAGGTCGGCATCGCCGCGATGACGGCTCCGTCGGGGACGCCGCGGCCGCTGACGGGCATGCCGACGTAGAGGTCGTTGTAGTTGTGGAGATCGTCGAGGGTGTTGGCGCCCTTCTTCGCGTTGCCGAACTTCACGAGGATGGCGCTGCCTTCGGAGGCCGAGACGCAGCGCTGGAAGATCGTGCCGGGCTTGTTGCCGTAGGCACGCGAGGTGCTGATGCAATAGAGGCGGGGGCCTTTGTTCTCGCGGGCGCCGGCGAAAGCCTTCTCCCACTCGTCCTCCCATTTGCGCTCCTCGGGGAAACGCTTGTCACCGCCGTTGTTGCAGGTGATGCGCCCGGTCGCCATGGCGGTGAGGGGCTTGCTGAGCGTGAAGCTGACGTTGTCCTTGATTTCGGTGACCGTGGTGCCGGGCGGGATGCCGGAGCCGAGGGCGACCATCCCGACGATCAGGCCGGAGGTGTCCTTGCACTGGACGACCTTCTGGCCGGAAGCCCCGCCGTTGGCGATAAGGGTCACCGAGCGCGCGAAGCCGCCGCCTTGGTTGGTGCGGTCGGAGAACACGACGGGCGGATCCGGACGCATGCCCTTGTCCGGCTTGTAAGCGGGTACGTTGCCGATGGCCTTGGTGCGGATCTGGCGGACGCCGTCCTCGAAGTCGGAGAAGACGATCAGCGCGTCGTAGGTGCGGTCGTCCTTGAGGACGTCGATCCAACCTCCGACGGAGCCCAGCTTGAAGTTCTGGGCGTATTTCTTGTAGATGTTACGCCCCTGGCTGGTGAGCTTGGCGGGGTTGGTCTCCGTCGCGATCAGCTCGCCCTTGGCGTTCTTCTTGGAGCCCGAGCCCGTCGCGCGGTTGAGGTAGGGCGTGCCCTTGAACTTATCTCCGCCGACGATCTCGTTGTCATGGACGTCGATGAACACGCCGTTGCTGAGGTACACGTCGGCATCCGGGAATTTGTCGCGGATCTCCGCCTCGACGCGCTCAAGGTAAGGCAGCATGGACGCCGAAGCGTCGAAGTAGACCGCCAGGCGCTGGGAGAAGATGTTCGCCCCCATGACCGGTTTCGCGACGAAGTTCTTGCCGCCGCCGGAGCCCATGCCGCGGCCCGTGCCGATGCCGCCGCCGGAACCGCCGCCGAAACCCTTGGAAGAACCGCCGGCCATCGCGCCGGAGATCATCGAGGAAGCCGACGCGGAATTCGGCATGTCCGGAAGGGCGATGGTGGCCGAGGCGCTCTTGGAAGTGATGCGCGTCGTGGTCTTGGCCAGCGACTTCACGTTCTTCGGCTTGATCTTATGCTGGGTGTTCTTGACGCGCTCGCCGCCGGAACCGCCGCCCGCGCCGGTCGCGAACTGGTTGGGGTCCTTCTTGGCGTTGTCCGTGACCGTCGAGACCACGAAGGCCGCCGCGATGAAGACGAGCAGGGCGTGGAAGGCGATCGACACCGAAAGACCGCTGGCGCCGATGCGTTGCCAGAACGATTTTTTGCCACGCTTGGTACCGATGACTTCGTCGGTCTCGATCTCATTGGCGGGAGCCGGAGGGACGTCGCCAGGAGGCGGAGTAGGGGTGTCTTCGCTCATCGTAAAAGGGGGGTGGACAATCTTCCCCCCTAGGCACCCTGCTTCAACCCTTTTTGGGCGGAGCCCAGGCCAATAAGTGCCTTAAGAAATGACTTGCGGGTCGGCCCTCGAGCCCTTCTCCTTCGCCTTCCACTGATTGCAGGGTGGAGCAGCCCGGTTAGCTCGTCAGGCTCATAACCTGAAGGTCGTAGGTTCAAATCCTACCCCTGCACCCAATTTCAAAGCCTTCATAGGCAGGTAGTTGCGGAGATTGCCAGAAAGGTGGCGATTTCACTTGAACCGATCGGGATTAAATGCACAGTTTCAAGTATTAAATTTGTCCTACGGGACAATGGGGTAAGTAAGATAAAGCAGTAAAAAACAGGCGGCTTGCATAGGGGTATGCAAGCCGCCTCCTTTTTGGGCGATCTCTCTCCTTCGCCGGACACGAAAAAGCCCGGCTCCTTGCGGACCGGGCTTCGTCGTTCCTGGAGGACGGCTCAGCCGCCGCCGGTCATCTTGGTGATGAGCGCGATGAGCGGAAGGAACATCGCGAGCACGATCGTGCCGACCACGACGGCGAGGAAGACGATGAGGATCGGCTCGATGATGGAGGTCAGCGCGGTCACGGCGTTGTCGACTTCTTCGTCGTAGATGTCCGCGACGCGGTTGAGCATCTCGGGCAGCTGGCCGGTCTCTTCGCCGACCTGGATCATCGACGTCACCATCTGCGGGAAGACGCCGGACTGCTCGAGCGGCACGGAGAGCGGCTCGCCGTCGCGGACGCGGTCATGCACGCGTTCGAGGGACTGGGCGATGACGACGTTGTCGAGCGTGTCGCGGGTGATCGAGATGGACTGCAGGATCGGCACGCCCGAGGCCATCAGGGTGCCGAAGGTGCGGGCGAAGCGGGAGACGGAGACGATCTGCACGAACACGCCGACCTTGGGGAGGCGGAAGATTATCTTGTCGAAGACCGCCTTGCCCTTGTCCGAGCCGAGCCAGCCCTTCAGGCCGAAGTAGAGGCCGAAGACGGCGATCGGGGTCGCCCACCAGAATTCGGTGAGGAACTTGGAGATGCCGACGACGAACTGCGTGAGGGGAGGCATCGTCGTCTTCTGGCTGTCCAGCAGCTTCTGGAACGAAGGCACGACCTTCACCATCAGGATGTACACGATGATCACGGCGACCGACATGACGACGCCCGGGTAGACCATCGCCGACTTCACCTTCTTCTGGATGCGCTCGGCCTTCTCGCGGAACTTCGCGAGACGGTCGAGGACCTTGTCGAGCACGCCGCCGGCCTCGCCCGCGCGCACCATGTTGACGAAGAGCTTGTCGAAGACCTTCGGGTGCGCCTGGAGGGCCTCGGAGAGGTTGTTGCCCTGGGAGACGCTCTCGGCGATGTTCGCGAGCACCGCCTTGAAGGCGGGGTTGCGTTCCTGCTTGGTGATGAGCTCGAGCGCGCGGAGCAGCGGCAGGCCGGCGATGATGAGCGTCGCCAGCTGGCGGGTCATCACCGTGACGTCGTTCTGCGTCACCTTCGAACCGAAGGTAAAGCCGGCCTTCGCGGGGGCGGCGGCCGCCGCCGGCTTGGCGCCGGCCGTATCGGCGACGAGCGTGGTGACCATCAGGCCTTTCGCCATGAGCTTCTGGCGGGCCTGCGCGTCGTCGGCGGCGTCGATCCGTCCGGTGGCCTGGGCCCCGGTGCGGTCGATGGCGGTGTACTTGTAGTCGGGCATGGGTGGTGCGTGGGTGTTAAGGTCAGGTGTACTTGAGGACTTCCTCGATGGAGGTGTGGCCGTCGAAGATGCAGCGCAGGCCGTCCTCGCGGAGCGGACGCATGCCGGATTCGATGGCCTTCTGCTTGAGCACCAGGGTCGGCGCCTTCTGGGTGATCAGGGCCCGGAGCTGGTCGTTGATCGTCATGAGCTCGAACAGGCCCTGCCGGCCCTTGTAGCCGGAACGGCTGCAGTCGGGGCAGCCCTTGCCGTAATAGAACTTCTTGTTCGCGATCTCGAGGGCGTCGACGTCGAGCATGTTGATGACGTCCTTGTCCGGCTCATAGGGCGTGCGGCAGGTCTTGCAGATGCGACGCAGCAGGCGCTGGGCGAGGACGCCTTCGAGCGAGGCGGAGATCAGGAACGGTTCGAGCCCCATGTCGATGAGGCGGGTGACGGCACCGGGGGCGTCGTTGGTGTGGAGCGTGGACAGCACGACGTGGCCGGTCAGCGAAGCCTGGACGGCGATCTGGGCGGTCTCGATGTCACGGATCTCCCCCACCATGATGGTGTCGGGATCCTGTCGGAGGAAGGAACGCAGCGCCGCGGCGAACGTCAGGCCGACCTGATGGTTGATCGGGACCTGCATGATGCCTTCGACCTCGTATTCGACGGGGTCTTCGGCGGTGAGGATCTTGACGTCCTCGGTGTTCACCTCCTTGAGGGCGGAGTAAAGCGTGGTGGTCTTGCCGGAGCCGGTCGGACCGGTGACGATGAAGATGCCGTTCGGACGTCCCACCATCGCGCGGATGCCCTCCATGATGTCGTCATGCATCGAGAGCGCCTCGAGGCTCAGGTTCACGACGGTCTTGTCCAGGATGCGGAGCACGACGGACTCGCCGAACTGCGTCGGGAGGGTCGAGACACGCAGGTCGATCTGGCGGCCGCTGATGGTCGTCTTGATGCGTCCGTCCTGCGGGATGCGGCGTTCGGCGATGTTGAGGGACGAAAGCACCTTCACGCGGGCGATGACGGCCGAGGCGAGGTTCTTGGGCGGCGGGGCCATCTCGTACAACGATCCGTCGATGCGGAGACGGATGCGGAACTCCGTCTCGAACGGCTCGAAGTGGATGTCCGAGGCCTTGGCCTTGACGCCTTCCTGGAGGACCAGGTCGACGAAACGGATGATCGGCGCCTGGCTGGCCTGCTTGGTGACGTCTTCGTCGGTGACGGCGGTGGCGTCCACCTGGTCGAACTCGCCGAGCAGGTCCTCCATGGAGGAAGAGGTCGCTTCGCCGTAGACGCGCACCACGCCGGCCTCGACCTGGGCGGGATCGGCGACGCCGAGCTCGATCTCGCGCTGGAGGATGAAGCTCAGCTCATTGATGACGGACGAATTGAAGGGGTCCTTGGCGAGCAAGGTCAGCTTGCCGGCTTCGTCGGCCACGGGGAGGACGACGTACTTGTGCGCCTGGGCGGGCTTGAGGAGCTTGACGAGCTCTTCGCCCGGATCGGCGGGGACGGCGGAGTAATAGGGGGACCCGAGATGATCCGCGACGGCCTGCAGGATGGCGCCGCGCTCGGCGTAGCCGACGTCGACGAGGCTGTCGGCGAAGGACTTCCCGGTGGTCGCGGTCGATTCCCAGACCTCCTCGGCCTGGGCGGGCGTCACGAGGCCGGCCTCGAGGGCGATGTCACGGATCACGTCACTATGGTCGTCGAACATGGGGAAAGGGAGAGGTTCAGCGTTGGGGGGGGCCGCCGCGCATGCGCTCTCGCATGGCTTCGGGGTTCAGGCAGTAGTTGAAGACTTCCTCCTCGGCCACGATGCCTTGGGAGAAGAGGGAAAGAAGGTCGCTGTCGAGGGTGCGCATCCCGCGCGCGCCGCCGGTCTCGATGTCGGTCAGCAGCTGGTAGGTCTTGCCTTCGCGGATCTTGGCGGCGACGCCGTCGGTGCGGAGCATGATCTCGAAGGCCGCGACCCGACGGTCGTCCGTGGTGTGCAGCAGGCACTGCGAGATGACGGCGGTGAGCGAGGTGGAAAGCTGGGCGCGGATCTGGTCGCGGGCGGACGCGGGGAAGGCGTCGATGATGCGGTCGATGGTGCGCGTCGCGCCCGAGGTGTGCAGCGTGCCGAGCACGAGGTGGCCCGTCTCGGCGGCGGTGACGGCGGCCTCGATGGTCTCGAGGTCGCGCATCTCGCCGATGAGGATGACGTCGGGGTCCTGGCGCAGCGCGGAGCGCACGCCTTCGGCGAAGGAGGGCAGGTCCTCGCCCACCTCCCGCTGCGTGACCAGGCTCTGCTTGTGCGGGTGGGTGTATTCGATCGGGTCTTCGATCGTGATGATGTGGCCCTGTTCGTTCTCGTTGATCCAGTTGATCATCGAGGCGAGCGTCGTGGACTTGCCCGAGCCGGTCGGGCCGGTGACGAGGATGAGGCCGCGGGCCCGCTTGAGGAGGTCCTTGACGACGAGCGGCAGGCGCAGCTGCTCGAGCGTGTACATGTCCGAGGGCAGCAGGCGCAGCACCATGCCGTAGCCGCCATGTCCGCGGAAGGCGTTGGCGCGGAGGCGCGTGCGGTCGCGGAACGCGAAGGCGAAATCGCAGCCGCCGTCGGCGTCGAGGTCGGGCCGGCGGGCAGGCGGGACGACGCCGAGCACGAGCGCCTCGGTCTCGGCGGCGGTGAGGGCGGGGCCTTCCACCGCGACGAGCTCGCCGTTGACGCGCAGGCTCGGCGAACGGCCCACGCGCAGGTGCAGGTCGGAGGCCCCGTTCTCGAGCATGGCCTCCAGCAGCTGGTTCATCGCGTAGGCCATCGGCTCAGATGACGTCGTCGGCGACGGTGGCGCCGAGCACTTCCTCGATGGTGGTCATGCCCGAGGCGACCTTGCGCTGGCCGTCCTCACGCATGGTGCGCATGCCGGCCTCGCGGGCCTTGCGGCGCAGTTCGACGAGGTTGGATCCGCCGTAGATCATCTCCTGGACCTCCTCGGTGATGATGAAAAGCTCGAAGACGCCGCGGCGCCCCTTGTAACCGCGTTCGCCGCACTTGACGCAGCCCGCGCCCTTCATGGGCGTGGCGTTCGCGAGGTCCTGCTCGGTCATGCCGATGGAGTAGAGCTCCTTCGCGGTCGGCTTGTAAGGCGCGGCGCACGACTGGCAGACGCGGCGGACGAGGCGCTGGGCGAGGGCGCCGCGGAGGGCGGCGGACACGAGGAACGGCTTGACGCCGATATCCACGAGTCGGGTGACGGCGGAGACGGAATCGTTGGTGTGGAGCGTCGAGAACACCATGTGGCCGGTGAGGGCCGCGTTGATCGCGATCTCGGCGGTCTCCAGGTCGCGGATTTCACCGATCATCACGATGTTGGGAGCCTGGCGGAGCATGGCGCGGAGGGCGGCGGCGAAGGTCATGCCGACGTCGCGCTTGACCTGCACCTGATTGATGCCGGCCATCTGGTATTCGACGGGGTCCTCGACGGTGATGATCTTGCGGTCCGGCTTGTTGATGTAGTTCAACGCCGAATAGAGGGTGGTCGACTTGCCGGAACCGGTCGGACCGGTGACGAGGAAAACTCCGTCGGAGCCGGTGACGAGGCTCTGGAACTTGGCCTGGTCGTCGGCGAAGAAACCCAGCTCAGGGAGGCCCAGCTTGAGGCCTTCCTTGTCGAGGATTCGCATCACGATCGATTCGCCGTAGACGGTGGGCAGGACCGAAACGCGCAAGTCGATGTCGCGGCCGCCGGTACGGGCCTGGATGCGTCCGTCCTGCGGGATGCGCTTCTCGGCGAGCGAGACCTCGGCCATGAGCTTGAGGCGGGAGATGATCGAGGGCTGCAGGCGTTTGGGCGGCCCCTTCATCTCCTGCAGCACGCCGTCGATGCGGAAACGCACCCGGAAACGCTTCTCCAGCGGCTCAAGATGGATGTCCGACGCCTTGCGACGGATGGCGTCGACGATGAGGGAGTTGACGTAGCGGATGATCGGCGCGTCGTCTTCCTTGACGTCGCCGCCTTGGGGAAGCTCGACGGCCAGACCGTCGTCACCGCCCTTGCCGAGGATATCGTTGTAAGACGCCCCGCCGCCGATCGGGCCGCCGCTGTAGGCGCGCAAGATCGCCATCTTGAGGTCCTCCGGAGGGGCGAGCTTCGTATTCAGCGTCAGTTTCAGCATCCGGGACACCGAATCCAGCGTCTCGGTGTCAAGCGGATCGGCGATGGCGATGACGAGTTCGGCGCCATCCATCTGCAGAGGCAGGATATTGCTTCGGATCGCCTGGTCCTGGCTGATGAGCTTGAGCACGTCGTCAGGCGGGGACACCTGGGCGACATCGACCAGCTCCATGTCGAACTCCTTGCCGAGTTCTTCGGTGATGCGACCCCAGCTGACCTTGTTCATCTCGACCAGCTTGGCGAGGGCCAAGGAGTCGGCGTTCTGGCCCTCGGGCACGGGGGCGATCGCCTCCCGGGCCTCGTTGACGTCGGCCGGCGACACCAGGCCCCTGTCCTGAATGAATTGGATGACGTAGTCGTCGGCGGTCGTCACAGTAAGGAAATCCGGAGCGGGAGTGGGGGGTAAGGGAATCGCACCTCAGAGAGGCGCGACGGTGGGGAATTTGACCCTAAAACTGCGGAACCTCGCCGCAACCGCAAATTAAGCAAAGATGAATCGGCTCAGACCATCCTCGCTTGCTCCGACCAAAGACGCACCTGCTCGCGCAGGAAGGAGGGCTCTCCGTCGTTCCACAGGACGAAATCAGCACGCTTAACCTTCTCCACGAGAGGAAGTTGTGAAGCAATACGCGCAGAAATCTCCGTCTCAGACAAACCTTTCGCGCGCAAACGCTCCCGACGCACGCCATCGGAACAAGCCACGACGACGACCATGGTCAGGCCTGCGGTGAGGTCCTTCTCGAAAAGCAGCGGAATTTCGACGACGTAATCCTTGGATTGATCGGCGGTGGCCTCGCGACGCAGACGGGCGACCTCAGGATGAGTGACCGACTCCAGGAAATCCCTCTCGGCGGGGTCGAAGAAGACCTTCGCTCCGATCCAGCGGCGATCCGGGACGCCCGCCTCGTCCAGGCAATCATCCCCCCAACGCTCTCTCAGACGGACGACGCAGGCCGGAGATTCGAGGACCTGCCGGGCTAGTCGGTCAGCATCGACGACGACGAAGCCCAACTCGGCGAAACTGGCGGCGGCGGTGGACTTGCCGCAACCGATGCCTCCGGTGAGTCCGATGACCATGCCTCACCCTACCCTGCCTCCGCCCTGAGGGCAAACCTCAAGCAGGGGTCGGGGAGGATTGCAGGCCAGGACCGGCGTCGGCCGCCGGATTTCCAGACGGCTGAGCGGGCTCGGCGGGCGGCGTCACCGACGGGGCGGAGGCCGAAACCGGCGTCCGGATGGCGCCCGTCTTGAGGATCTCCATGACATGGACGCCATCGAGCGTCTCATGTTCGAGCAAGGCCTCGGCGACCTTCCGATGGGCTTCGGCGTTGTCGGCGATCAGCTTCTCGGCCCGGGCGTACTGCTCCTGCACGATGGCGGAGATGGCTTCGTCGATGCGGCGCGCGGTGGCGTCGCTGTGGCTCTGGGTGCGGGAAATCTCGCGTCCGAGGAAGACGGTGTCGGAGTTCTCCCCGAAGGCGATCGGACCAAGGTCGCTCATGCCCCAGTCGCAGACCATCTGACGCGCGAAACGCGTGGCCTGCTTGATGTCGCTCGAGGCGCCGTTGGAAATCTCCCCGGAGACGACCTTCTCGCCGACGCGACCAGCCATGGCCATGCAGATATAATCGAGCAGCCGCTGCCTGGTGTAGCCGAGGAGCTCCTTGGTCGGCATCAGCATCGCCATGCCGAGGGCGCGGCCGCGGGGCAGGATGGTCACCTTATGGAGCGGGAGGGCGCCGTCGTCGATGAGCGCCTGGACGACCGCATGGCCTGCCTCATGATAGGCGGTGTTACGCAGGTCCGCGACGTCCATCACGCGCCGACGTTCGCGGCCGTAGGCGATCTTGTCGCGGGCATCCTCGATGTCCGCCATCTCGACCTTCTCGCGGTTGCGGCGACCGGCGTGCAGGGCGCCTTCGTTGAGGAGGTTGGCGAGGTCGGCTCCGGACATCCCGGTGGTGATGCGGGCGACGCGCTGGAGGTCGACGGACGAGGCGAGCTGGAACCGCTTGGCGTGCACGGCGAGCACGGCCTCGCGGCCGCGCAGGTCAGGCAGGTCGACGAACACCTGGCGGTCGAAACGACCGGGTCGCAGGAGCGCCGAGTCCAACACGTCGGAACGGTTGGTGGCGGCGATGACGATCACGCCGGCCTGTCCGTCGAAGCCGTCCATCTCGACGAGCAGGGAGTTGAGCGTCTGCTCTCGCTCGTCGTTGCCGCCGCCGACGCCGGCGCCGCGCTGACGGCCGACCGCGTCGATTTCGTCGATGAAGATGATGCAGGGGGCCAGCTTGCGGGCCTGCTCGAAGGTGTCGCGGACGCGGGCCGCGCCGACGCCGACGAACATCTCGACGAAGTCGGAGCCGCTGATGCTGAGGAAGGGCACGCCCGCCTCGCCGGCGACGGCGCGCGCGAGCAGGGTCTTTCCGGTGCCGGGAGGACCGACCATGAGGACGCCCTTCGGGATGCTGGCGCCGATCTTGGTGAAGCGCTTGGGGTCCTTGAGGAAATCGACGATCTCCTTCACCTCTTCCTTGGCCTCGTCGCAGCCGGCGACGTCCTTGAAGGTGGTCGTCTCCTTCTCGTTGGCGTTGAGGCGGGCGCGGGATTTCGCGAACTGCATCGCCCCCCGGTTGGCGTTCTTGAGGAAACGATACATCATGAACAGCACCGCGCCGGAAATCATGAGCGTGGGCAGCACGTTATAAAGGAACATCGTCCAGCCGGTCTGGGCGGGGACTTCCTTGAAGGCGTCGCGGGCTACGGAGGCGCGGAGGAGCTCGAACTCCTTCTCGGTCAGGCGGCCGTCGGCGGAGAAGCGGGCCTTGTCGCCGGCGTCGGCGCCGGCCACGGCGAGCTCGCCCGAGATACGGACCCAGTTTTCGGAACCCGACGTGGGATTGGGCTGGAGGGTGAGGTTCTTGATCTTCTTCTCCTGGGCGTAGGAGAGGACCTGCGAGACGTTGAGGACCTGGACGGCGTTGGCGGAGGAGGCGCCCGGGAGGTTGAACAGGGCGATGATGGCCACCATCAGGAGGACCCAGACGAAGACCGGTTTCTTGTTCAGGCGGGGGCCGTTTTTATTATCATCCGACTGGTCGTTTTGACTCATGGGCAGAAGTTTTAACCTAAGCAGGGCCCAAGCCAAGTCAACCGGAGAGCCCCCTTGGTCGGGCCGCGCAGGCGCGCGGCTTCGGCCGGCGGCAATCCCGGGACCCAGAGGATCGCCGAACCCGCCAGGACGACCGGAAGCGCCTCGCGCGTTCCCGCGGGGATTTTACGGTTGATCAACAGGTCGGAAAGCTTGGCCGTGCCGGGCGAGCCCAGCGGCTGATAGCGATCTCCCTCGACGCGACCACGCCAGACAAGCGCATCCGGCGGGGCGACGACATAAGCCTCCCGGTCGGGCGAAATGTCTCCCTTGGACAGGCTGGCCCAGGTTGCCTCGTCCACCTCGACCGACTCGACCAGCAGTCCGCATTCATCATCGGGCTGGCCGACGACAAGACGACGCGCGGCCGGACCGAAGGCCGCCGGCTCACGCCGCAGGCTCAGCACGCCGCCGACGACCTGGACGACCCGGCCGCGTACGGCGGAACCGGCGTCTCGTCCCTCGCCGATCGCGACGACCAGAGGTTCGAGCGAAGCCTCACCGGGGTCGGCGATGTCCTCCGCATGCAAAAACGCGCGCAGGCATTCCTGGATCAAGGCGGTCGGGCGCGCCTTCAGCGCCGCGACCGGCATGGATCCATCGGCGGCGATGACACAACCCAGCTCGCGGGCCCACTGCGCCAGCGCGACCTGCGCCTCTCCGAGGATACGGGCCGAACGCGCGAAGCCTTCGGCGTAAGCCGGTCCAAGGGCCTCGGCACCGCCGCCGGCCAGCCAGGCGCGGATGCGGTTCCGGGCGGCGACCGGCAAAGCGTTGGTCGCATCCTCGCGCCAAGGAATGCCGGCTGTGCGTAAAGCGCCGAGCAGCGCGGCCTTGCCGATGCCTGCCTGGATCAACGGACGCCACCGACGATGGCCGTCACGGAACACCTGGAGCACGCGCGGAGCGGCGAGGCCGGCCAAGCCCGCGCCGCGGGCGAGGCGGAGCAGCATGTTCTCGACGAGATCGTCGAGATGATGCGCCGTGCAGAGGGTTTCGTAACCGAGGTCCGCCCGCCGGCGGGCGAAGAAAGCGTCGCGCGCCGCGCGTAGCTCGGCCTCCGAAGCGGCCCCCTGCCCTTCCCTGCTCCCCAGCAGGCAAGGCACGTCGAGCGCGACGCAGAGGGCGGCGACGAAACGGGCGTCCTCCGCCGACGCCTCGCCGCGCACGCGGTGATCGAAGTGCAGGACGCGCAGACGAGGCCGCAGGGCTTCGTCCGCCCAGAGCGCGCAGAGCAGGTAGACGGAATCCGCGCCGCCGGAGACGGCGACGGCGACCGGGTCGGACGAGGTCGGCGCCGACGGCAGACCGGGCAGCCGCCGGGCGGCCGCGCGCAAGGCGTCGGGACTGGGGAGGCTCATCGGCACGCGTTCAGACTAGGACGCGGCGGCCCCCTGCCAATCCAAAGCGGACCTCAGAAGGACAGCGTGTCCTTGCCGTACCAGCGGCGCAGCGCTTCGGGCACGCGTACCGTGCCGTCGGCCTGGAGGTTGTTCTCCAGGATGGCGGCGAGGACGCGCGGCAGGCCGAGGCCCGAACCATTGAGCGTGTGGACGTACTCCGGCTTGCCGTCCTTCGGGCGGAAACGTATCCCCGCGCGGCGGGCCTGGAAGTCGGTGAAATTGGAGCAGCTCGAGACCTCGAGCCAGCGCTTCTGGCCGCCGGCCCAGACTTCGAGGTCATACTGCTTGCTGTGCGAGAAGCCGATGTCGCCGGCGCAGATCATGAGCACGCGGTAAGGCAGGTCGAGTTTCTGGAGCAGGCGCTCGGCGTCGCCGCGCAGGAGCTCGAGTTCCTCGAACGACTTGTCCGGATGGGTCCACTTCACGAGCTCGACCTTGTCGAACTGGTGCAGCCGGTTGAGGCCGCGGACGTGCGCGCCCCAGCTGCCGGCTTCGCGGCGGAAGCACGGCGTGTAGCCGACGCGCTTCACGGGAAGCGAGGCCTCGTCGAGGATCTCGTCGCGGAAGAAGTTCGTGACCGGCACCTCGGCGGTCGGGATCAGGTAGAAGTCGTCGGTCTGCGCGTGATACATCTGCCCTTCCTTGTCGGGCAGCTGGCCGGTGGCGGTGGCCGAGGCGGCGTTGACGAGCAACGGCGCGTGGACCTCGGTGTAGCCGTTGGCGCCGGCCTCCTCGAGGAAGTATTGGATCAGCGCGCGGACGAGGCGGGCCATGTCGCCCACGTAGAACGGGAAGCCCGCGCCGGTGACCTTCACGCCGCGCTCGAAGTCGATCGCCTTGTTGAACCAGGCGATGTCCCAGTGCGGCTTGGCCGACGGGGAGATGAGCTTCGCATGGTCGCCCCACTCGAGGATGACCTTGTTGTCGGCCTCGGTGCGGCCCTCGGGCACGGAGTCGTGCGGGATGTTCGGGACGGAAAGCGCGACGGCTTTCATCTGCTCCTCGGCTTCGGCGACCTTCTTCTCGAGTTCCTTCACCTTGGCGGAGGCGGCCTTCATCTCGGCGACCTTGGCCTGGAATTCCGGGGAACCCTTCGGCATCGCGGCCATCTCCTTGTTCGCGGCGTTCTGCGCGGAGCGGGCGACCTCGAATTCGGCGACCGCGTGACGGCGGGCCTCGTCGGCGGCCAGCACCGCGTCGAGGTCGACCTGGAACTTCTTCCGGGCGACGCCCTTGCGGACGAGGTCGATGTTTTCGCGAAGGAACTTGGGATCCAGCATGGGCCGACTCTGCCCAAATCCCCCGCCCGAGGGCAACGGGGAATTATCGCCCGCGCTGGATTCGTCCGGCCAGGAAACGCGCGATCCAAAGCGCGGTCTCCCGTTCCATGCCGGTGACGCTCAGTTTGAGGTCCTCACCCCCGTCGACTTCGAACTCGACCTGGAAGCTCGTGTGGTAGCTGTTACGCCCGCGACGCGTGGCCTCGGTCAGACGACATGAGCGGACGGACGTCCAGTCGGCTGACTGGGTCCGGTAGATGCCGAAAGCGCCGGCACGGATCGCGAACCGGCCGTTGGCCAGCTCCACGATCACCCGGCCGGCGACGGTCATGATGGTCAGGCCGATGAGGAAGACCGAGCCGACCAGGAACGGCAGCCCGAACAGCGACATCACCCAGTTGAACTTACCCTCGGCGATCTGCGTTCCGTAGATGCCGCCGAGCGAGCCGCCGGCCCATGCCAGCGTGAACGGCACGAGGAAGAAGGCGATGCAGCTGCGGGTCGAAAGGCTGAGCCGGAATCCGTCCATGGTCTCGGTCAGGTCCACCCCCTTGGGCGGGGTCATCACCGGCACGATGTTACGGTCCGCGAACGGCACCGCCGTCTGGCAGGCGGCCAATGGGAAAGGCTTCTCGCAGAAACGGCAGACCGCCACGCCCTGGGCGGGCGCGATGTCCGCCGCCTGGATCGGCAACCCGCAGTCGGGACAATGAAGTTCCACGGACATAAATTATGCTGACGGCCTCACCCGACAAGCCCCGAGCACCCTCACCTCTGCTCCTCGAGATAGCGGGCCACCCAGGCCAGGCGAGGGTAAGACTGGCCGGCGGCGAAACAGAAATCCGGCCGACCGTCGGCCAGTTCGCAGCGGAGAACCAGCTCCGGCCGAGCCGCGCCCTCGCTGTCCGCGGCGGTCCTCCGCGCCACGACGAACCGCCGGATCTCATCATGACGGAAACTACGGCTGACGGACCACCGGCGAAGACCGCTGCGGAACTCCCACGTCTCGGCCGTGCCGATCACGGTGTCCGTCCCGAAAGTGAAATAAGCCGCGCTGCCGGCCAAGACGGACACTATGACGAAGAAGATGCTGAAAACGACCCAGAAATCCGCGGAGCTCAACGTACGCCCATGGAAGAGTTGGATCAGCGCAGTGACGAACAAGGCCGCCGTGATCAACCAAAGCACGGCCGGCCCGACGCCGTCCGATTTCGTGATGTCGCAGCGGAACAGGAAAGCATCCTCCGTCAATTCGACGCCCTCCGGCGGCGGCCCCAATGGCAATGCGGCGCGTTCCGCACGGGAAAGGGCGCCCGCGCAGGAGCGCTGGACGCTGATCTTCCCGCAAAACGGGCAGGCCAGCCCGGTGAAGCAGGCGGCCTTCTCGTCCAAGCCTTCCCCGCAAACTGGGCAGTGCAGCTGCATGGTGCCAAGGATGCCCGACCTCGCTCCCGACGGGCAAGCCCCGAGCGAAGGAGGCGCCGAACCGGGCGGCGGCAACAAGCGAGATAGGCCCCGCCGCGCGAACGGCGGAGCCTATTTTGCTATGCTTTCGCTTAGACTCGGCTCGCCTCGGGGGCGAAAACTTCGTCGGGACGGAAGAAACGGCAGACCTCGGCTTCCGCGGCGGCGGGGCTGTCGGAGGCGTGGCAGACATTTCGCATCATCTCGGTGCCGTAATCGCCACGGATGGTGCCCTTGGGTGCCACTTTGGAATTGGTCGGTCCGAGGAGTTCACGGACGCGGGAAATGACATTGTCGCCCACGAGGACGGCGACGATGACCGGACGGGAGGACATGAAGGCCTCGATCTCGGGGTAGAAAGGCTTGTCGGCCACGTGAGCGTAGTGCTCGCGCAGCTGGGCCGGGGTCAGACGGGTCATCTTGCTGGCCTGGATGTCGAAACCCGCGGCTTCGAAACGGGCGAGAACCGTTCCGCAGAGGCGGCGTTCCATACAGTCGGGCTTGAGAATGATGAGGGTCTTTTCCATGTGGAACCCTTCGAACTGAAGGGTCGTAAACTATTCGCTTTTGGGCCCGAAAAGACAAGCCCGAAGCAGGAAAAGTCGGCAAAAAAACTCAAAAACCCTTCGAAACAAGGCAAATAGCCTGCACCGCCAAGGCCTTGCCCTGCCCGATCGAATCCATCCCCTCGTTGGTCGTGGCCTTGATGCCCACCTGGGAGGCGCTGATTCCGATGATTTCGGCGACCTTGGCCTTCATCGCGTCGACATGGGCCATGACCTTCGGACGCTCGCCGATGATCACGATGTCGACGTTGCCGACCACCCATCCGCCGTTGGCCTGCGCTTCCGCGACGGCCTTGCGGACGATCACGGAGGAATCCAATCCTTTGAGGGAAGTGTCGGTGTTCGGGAAGTAATGACCGATGTCACGCAAGCCCGCCGCGCCGAGGATCGCATCCGCCACCGCATGCAGCAGCACGTCCGCATCGGAATGCCCTTCGGGGCCGACCGAAGAAGGGATGTTCACCCCGCCGAGGAGGCAAGGACGCCCGGTGACCAGCGGATGGATGTCATACCCGAGACCGACGCGGAAAGCTGGCAGGGGCTGGCTCATGCCCGACTATTAGGCGAGAAAACGCCCAAAGGGAAGCCCTTGCACAAAACCCTTGAAACGCCCTCCCCGAGGAGACATTTTGGAGCCCAGTCAGTCTTAAGGCGCGGTAGCCAAGTGGTAAGGCCGGGCTCTGCAAAAGCCCCATGCGTCGGTTCAATTCCGACCCGCGCCTCCAGTTTAAACAAGCAGGGCGTCCCGGTCGGGACGCCCTGCTTCTTACCTGCGTTCGCTCCCTTCAGCGGGCCGTCTTGCTGAGGTTGGCGACGCCGTTGACCTTCGAGTTCACGCGCAGACGCAGGCCGTTGAGGCGGATGAAGCCGGTGGCGTCGTCCTGGTTGTAGGCCTTGGTCGGGTCCGCCTCCATCGTGGCGATGTGCGGGTTGTACAGCGAGCGGGCGCTCTTGCGGCCGGCGACGTAGACGCTGCCCTTGTAGAGCTTCACGCGGACGGTGCCGGTGACGTTGCGCTGCGACTCGGTGATCAGGGCCTGGAGGGCGAGGCGCTCCGGGGCGTACCAGAAGCCGTTGTAGACGAGCGTGGCGTAGCGCGGGACGAGCGAGTCGCGCAGGTGCATGACCTCGCGGTCCATGGTGAGGGACTCGATCTGGCGGTGGGCGAAGTGCAGGATGGTGCCGCCCGGGGTCTCGTAGACGCCGCGGCTCTTCATGCCGACGAAGCGGTTCTCGACCATGTCGACGCGGCCGACGCCGTGACGGCCGCCGAGCTTGTTGAGGGTGCGCATGACGCCGAGGGGATCGAGCTTCTTGCCGTTGACGGCGACGCAGTCGCCCTGGCGGAACTCGAGTTCGACGTACTCCGGCTTGTTCGGGGCGTCCTCCGGGGAGACGGAGAGCTTGAACATGGCCTTGTTCGAGGGGTGGAAGGCGTCCATCCACGGATCCTCGAGGATACCGGCTTCGTAGGAGATGTGGAGGAGGTTGCGGTCGGAGGAGTAAGGCTTCTTGGCGCTGGCCTCGACCGGGATCTTGTTGTCGGCGCAATAGGCGATCATCTCGGCGCGGCCGGGGAAGTCCTTGCGGAAGGCTTCGTTGCGCCAGGGGGCGATGATCTCGAGATCAGGGGCGAGGGCGGCGCAGGTCAGCTCGAAGCGGACCTGGTCGTTGCCCTTGCCGGTGGCGCCGTGGGCGATGGCGGTGGCGCCTTCCTTGCGGGCGATCTCGACCATGCGCTTGGCGATGAGCGGGCGCGCGATGGAGGTGCCGAGGTAGTACTGGCCTTCGTAGATGGCGCTGGCCTGCATCATCGGGAAGATGAAGTCGCGGGCGAACTCGGCCTGGAGGTCGTCGACGTAGAGCTTGGAGGCGCCGGTCTTCATGGCCTTCTGCTTGAGGCCCTTGAGTTCGTCTTCCTGGCCGATGTCGGCGCAGAACGCGATCATCTCGGCGTCATGCTTGTCCTTGATCCAGGAAAGGAGGACGGAGGTGTCGAGGCCACCGGAGTAGGCCAGGACGATTTTCTTCTTCTTGCTCATGTTAGTGGTATGGAAAATCAGCCGCGGTGCGCGGCTAGGTGCGCGAGGATGGCCTTCTGCACGTGCAGACGGTTCTCGGCTTGGTCGAAGATGATGCTCTGCTTGCTCTCGAGCACTTCGGCGGAGACTTCTTCGCCGGGGTGGGCCGGAAGGCAGTGCATGAAGTAGGCGGAGGGCTTGGCCAGGGACATCAGCTTGGCGTTGACCTGGTAAGGCTGCATGGTGCGCAGGCGTTCGGCCTTCTCGGCCTCCATGCCCATGCTCACCCAGACGTCGGTGTAGACCATGTCGGCGCCCTTGACGGCGGCGGCGGGGTCGGTCGAGAACGTGAAGGTCTCGGGCAGGCCGTCCTTCTTCAGCTGGGCGCGGATCTCGGCGCCGGGCTCATAGCCGGCGGGACCGGCGAGCGCGATCTCGACGCCGAGGGCGGCGCCGCCGAGCACGAACGAGTTGGCCATGTTGCAGGCGGTGTCGCCGAGGAAGGCGACCTTCTTGCCCTTCAGCGAGGCGGCGTACTGCTCAGGGCGGCCGGGCGCGTAGCGTTCGGCGAGCGTGAACATGTCCGTCATGAACTGGCACGGATGCAGGAAGTCGGACAGCGCGTTGACGACGGGCATCGTGCCGCAGCGGGCGAACTCCTCGAGCAGGCTGTGCTCGTGGCAACGGATCACCATGCCATGGAGGTAACGGGAAAGGACGCGGGCGGTGTCCGCGACGGTCTCGCCGCGCGAGATCTGCAGGTCGTCGGCGTTGAGCATCACCGGCAGGCCGCCGAGTTCATGCACGCCGACCTGGAAGGAGACGCGGGTGCGGGTGCTCTTCTTGAAGAACATCAGGCCCCAGGACTGGTGCGCGAGGGCGGAGCCGGCGGACTTGCCGCGGCCGGCCTTGAGCGCCGCGGCGGCGGCGAACACCTGGGCCGTCTCGGCCGGGCTCAGGTCGGTCTCCTTCAGGAAATGACGCATCTCGGAAAGCGTTGGAACATACCCCTCCCTGCCCGTTTGGACAGCGGAAAATAAGGGGCGGAAACGGCTCAGGCCGCCTTCCAACCGCCCAAGACCTGACGCAGGATCGCCACGACTTCGGCCAGTTCCTCGGGCGAGGCGTTGAGCGGAGGCAGCAGACGCACGGCGACGCCTCCGGCCGGAGCCGTCAGGAGGCCGGCTTCGCGCAAGGCGGCGACGACCGGAAGCGGGTCGATGTGCAGGATGACGCCGACCATGTAGCCGGCGCCGCGGACTTCCTTCACGAGGTCGGGACGGAGTTCGACGAGCTTGCGGAGTTCGGCGTGCCAGGCGACGGAGCGTTCCGCGACCTTGGCGACGAGCTGCTCGGCTTCGAGGATCTCGAGCACGGCCAGGCCGGCGGTGGCCGCGAGCGGTCCGCCCCCGAACGTGGTGCCGTGCGAGCCGGCCTGGAAGAGGTCGTCATGCGGAGGGGCCATCCAGATCGCGCCGATCGGGAAACCGCCGCCGAGGCCCTTGGCCATGGCGATCGCGTCGGGCTTCACGCCGGCATGCTCATAGGCGAAGAACTTGCCGGTGCGGCCGATGCCGCACTGGATCTCGTCGATCATGAACAGGACGTTGCGCGCGCGGCAGATCTGCTCGACGCCGCGGAGGAATTCAGGAGTCGCCGGATTCACGCCGCCTTCGCCCTGGATCGATTCGATCAGCACGGCGGCCGTGGTCTGGGCGTCGATGGCCTTGTCCCAGGCCGCGAGGTCGTTGAGCGGGACGGCGGTGAAGCCGGACAGCAGCGGTCGGAAGCCCTTCTGGATCTTCTCCTGCGGCGTGGCGGACATGCCGCCGAACGTGCGTCCGTGGAAGGCCTTCTCGGCCACGACGACGCCGATGCAGGCGCCCTCGGCGCCCGACTTGCGCTGACCGTGCAGGCGGGCGAGCTTGAGCAGGCCTTCGTTGGCTTCGGCGCCGCTGTTGCAGAAGATGACGCGTCCGGGTCCGCAGCGCTGCGAAAGGGAGAGGGCGAGCGCGCCCTGCGGCTCGTTGCGGTAGAGGTTGCTGACGTGGACGAGCTTGCCGGCCTGCTCGGTGACGCGCCTGATCCAGTGCGGGTGGGCGTGGCCGACGGCGTTGACGGCGATGCCGGAGGCGAAGTCGAGGTAACGCTTGCCGGCGGCGTCCCAGACGTGCGTCCCCTGCCCCTTAACGAGCGTGATGGGCGGGGCGCCGTAGTTGTGGGCGACGTTGGCCGCGTAGCGGGCGGCGGCGGGATCTGAGGCGGAGCCGCTCATCAACCGTGGACGATTTCGGTGCCGACGCCCTTGTCGGTGAAGACCTCGAGCAGGAGCGCGTGCGGGACGCGGCCGTCGATGAAGTGCACCCGGCGCACGCCTTCCTTCAGGGCCTTCACGGCGCTGTCGACCTTCGGGATCATCCCGCCGGCGATGACGCCCTTGCGCTTGAGCTCGTCGACCTCGCTCACCTTGAGCGTGGCGATCAGGGAGTCGGGGTTCTTCGGGTCGGCCAGGAGGCCGGGCACGTCGCTCATGAAGATGAGGCGGCGGGCGCGAAGGGAATTGGCCACAGCGGCCGCGGCGACGTCGGCGTTGGTGTTATAGGCCTGGTCGTCGGCGTCGAGGGCGATGGGCGAGACGACCGGCAAGTGGCCGTCGGCGAGCGCCTTCTTGATGAGCTTCGTCTTCACGAACTTGATGTCGCCGACGAAGCCGATGTCGACGGGCTGGCCCTTCTCGTCGGTCCCGAGGAGCTTCTCGCAGAGGTTCACGTGGTTGCCCGGCATGCCGAGCGGGTTGGCGCCGCGGGCCTTGAGGGATTCGCAGATCTGTCCGTTGATCTCGTGGTTGAGGGTCTCCTCGACGATCTTGACGGTCGCGGCGTCGGTGACGCGCATGCCGCCGCGGAACTCGGACTTGATGCCGGCCTTGTCCATGGCGCGGGTGATGGCCTTGCCGCCGCCATGCACGACGACGACCTGGATGCCGACGGCGGCCAGGAAGGCGATGTCGGTGGCCACGCGGTCGCGGCCCTCCGGGTTCGGATCGTCCATGAAGCTGCCGCCGTACTTCACCACGAAGGTGGAGCCACGGAACTTATGGATGTAGGGAAGCGCCTCGTGGAGGACCTCGGCTTTTTGCGCGGCAGGAATGCTCATCTTGCGGATCGGAGTGTCAGGGCTGCGGCCGGGGAGTAAACGGAAAACCTTATTCGCTCTTGTTGTAGTTCACGTAGCCGTCGGTGAGGTCGGCGGCCAGGAGCCGGAACCTGGCGTCGCCGAGGTTGAGCTTCAGGCGGACGGCGAAACGGGCGGCCTTCACGACCTGCTTCCACTTGGGCTTGTTCTCAGGCAGGGGCTTGCCGCCCAGGACGGCGGGGACGTCGTCGTAGAAGATATCGAGCTTGGATTCGTCGAGGCCTGTCCGGGCGTAGCCGGCGGCGTCGGCGAGGCGCCCCCAGTTCGGGTCTTCGCCATACCAGGAGGACTTCACCAGCAGGGAGTTGCCGATAGCGCGGGCGATCTTCTCGGCGTCGGCGCGGGTGCGGGCGCCTTCGATCTCCACGGCCACGACCTTGGTGATCTTCTCGCCGTCGCCGACGATCTTCTCGGCCAGGGCGAAGCAGACCTTGTCGAGCGCCTCCTGGAAGAGCGCGCGGAGGGGCGCCGGGGCGGCCGCGCCCACGGACACGCCGGAGACGCCGGAAGCGAGGAGCAGCACGGTGTCGTTGGTGGACATGTCGCCGTCGACGCTGACGCAGTTGAAGGACTGGTCGGAGGAAGCCTTGAGCGCCGTCTTGAGCTCGGCCGGCGAGGCGGCGGCGTCGGTGCAGACGAACGCCAGCATCGTCGCCATGTTCGGTTCGATCATCCCGGCGCCCTTGGCGATGCCGGCGACGGTGACGGTCTTGCCTTCCCAGGCGAAGCGGGCGGTCGCGGACTTCGGACGGGTGTCGGAAGTGAGGATCGCGTGGGCGGAACGGACGCCTTCGGCAGCGTCGCGCGAGAGGCGGGAGGCCGCGACCTTGATGCCCTCCGCGACCTTGGCCATGGGGAGCAGCTCACCGATACGGCCGGTCGAGCAGACGAGGAAGGCGTCGGAGGGCGCGCCTACGGCGGCGGCGGAGAGCCTGGCCATCGCGGCGGCATCGGCGTCGCCCTGGGCGGCCGTGCAGGCGTTGGCGTTGCCGCTGTTGCCGACGATGCCGCGGATCTTGTCCGCGGACACGGCGAGCACCTGCTGGCAGAACCTCACCGGAGCGGCCTTCACGTCATTGGTCGTGAACACGCCGGCGGCGGCGCACGGATGGTCGGCGACGACGAGCGTCAGGTCGAGGCGGTCGGCGCCCTTGTTACGGATGTCGCAGCCGGCGGCGCCGACGCGGAAGCCGGGCACGTCGGAAACACCCGGCGAATCATTGGTGAACTCGAGGGACATGGAAGGATCAGCGCAGGCCTTCGGCCTCGTCCCAACCCATCATCAGGTTGAGGTTCTGGACGGCCTGGCCGCCCGCCCCCTTGAGGAGGTTGTCGATCACGGAAGTGATGATGAGGTTGCCGGTGCGCGCGTCGGCGACGACGGAGCAGGCGACCCGGTTGGTGTTGGCCACGTGCGCGGTGTCGGGGAATTCACCCGACCTGAGCAGGGTCACGAACGGACGGCCGGCATAGGCCTGCTGCCAGGCGGCTTCGACCTGCGCGACGGTCACGCCGGGAGCGGGCACGACGATGGTCGTGGCGATGCCGCGGTGCATCGGCGCGAGGTGCGGGTTGAACTGGACCACGACCGGCTGGCCGGCGGCCACGCCGAACTGCTCCTCGATCTCGGCGATATGCCGGTGGCCGGGGATGCCGTAAGCCTTGATCGAGCTGTCGCGCTCGGAGAACAGGAAGCCCACGTCGGCCTTCTTGCCGGCTCCGGAGACGCCGCTGTAGGAGTTGATGATCAGGCGGCCCGGCTCGGGCTTGAGCAGCCCGGCGCGGAGGAGCGGCACAAGCGGCACCTGGATGCTGGTCGGGTAGCAACCCGGACAGGCGATGAGCTTAGCCGACTTCCAGGCGTCGTCCGTCTGGAGTTCGGGGATGACGTAACGGGCCTGCGCGGCGAGGGCCGGGGCCGGATGGTCGTGACCGTAATACTTTTTGTAGAGCGCGAGGTCGCGCAGACGGAAGTCGGCGGACAGATCGAGCACCCGCTTGCCGGCGGCGACGAGCGGCGCGGCGTATTCGGCGGCGACGCCGTGCGGCAGCGCCAGGAACCAGACATCCACGTCGGACTTCGCGCACTCCTCGGGGGAGGAGGCGGAGAACTGCAGCCCCGGATCCACGACGCCGCGGAGGCGCGGGATCTCGTCGGCCACGGACTTGCCGGCCAAGGTGCGCGAGCACACGGCGGCGAGCCTGACCCGCGGGTGGCGGGCCAGGACGCGGACGAGCTCCTCCCCGGTGTAGCCGGAGGCGCCGACGATGCCGACCTTGGTCAGGTTTTGGGACATGGCTTGGGAGTTTAGGTGGTTGAGATGACGAAGTGATGGCGGGACACGAGGAACTGGGCAACAAAAAGGCCCCGGGGTGCCGGGGCCTTCGAGGTTTCCTGTCCCTTCGCGGATTAACGCTTGGAGAACTGGAAGCGCTTGCGGGCGCCGGGGCGGCCGGGCTTCTTACGTTCGCGCATAC
>Ga0222713_10000803_pt1 | contig 35659 bp, 31 predicted proteins | sample C33_649DmetaG_FD_165061 | JGI IMG/M metagenome (GOLD analysis project Ga0222713, IMG submission 165061) | Estuarine water microbial communities from San Francisco Bay, California, United States - C33_649D | ecosystem: Environmental > Aquatic > Marine > Unclassified | place: USA: California... | reverse complement strand
CGCGGTGACCACTGGCCGGAAGCGCGCCAGCGACTCGGCGATCGAGCAGTTGATGTTCTTCTGTGAGAAGGTCTCGCTCGCCGCACCGAAGACGACGATCCCATCGGCGCGCGCATCGCGTGCGCCTTCGAAGCCTCGCCAATTGGGCGTGAGCACCGTGTAGCGGATGCCGGCATGACGTCGGATGCCCGCCATCACCTGCGCGGCATCGGCGAGCTGCGGGACCGCCTTCGGGGAGACGAAGGAGGTGACCTCGATCGTCGGGCACCCCGCCGCGCTCAGACGATCGACCAGCTCCAACTTGATCTCGGCGGGGAGCGGGGTCGACTCGTTCTGGAGGCCGTCGCGCGGGGCGACCTCGACGATGGTCACGAAATCAGGATCGGCGTGCACGCGTCTCGTGGGCTCGGGAGGGATGCCGTGCAAGTTAGGTTGCGCGTGGTGTGGTTGTCAGTGATGCCGACGGGGATGAGATTGGGCCATGCGCGCCCCCATCCCGGGTTTCACGACGCGATTCGCCCCCGCCCCCACGGGCGCGCTGCATCTGGGGCACGCCGTGAACGCCGTCTGGGTCTGGGGGCTCGCGCGGCGCTTCAGCGGCACCGTGCTCCTGCGGATCGAGGACCACGACCGGGGACGATGCCGCCCGGCGTACGAGCAGGGGATCCTCGACGACCTCGATTGGCTCGGCCTCGCGCCAGATGGACTCACGACCGACGACTTCCGCGCCGGCCCGGTGCCGCAGCGCCAGAGTGACAACACCGCGCGATACGAGATGCGACTCGCCGAATTGGAGGCGCGCGGACTCGTATTTGGATGCCGATGCTCGCGGGCGGAGATCGCGAGGGCCACGAACGCGCACGAGGAACTCGAGCTCGTCTACCCTGGGACCTGCAGAGGTCAGGGAACAGGGGTCAGGGATCAGGTCGGACTGCGAGTCATCATCTCCGGAGAGGCGCCTGAGCGATTCGATGACCTGCGGCTTGGTCCGCAGATCCAGGACCCGATGACCCAGTGCGGGGATCTCCTCATGCGCGATCGGCTCAGCCAGTGGACCTATCAGTTCGCCGTCACCGTCGATGACTGGGAGCAGGGGATCGACCTCGTGATCCGCGGGGAGGACCTCCTCGCCTCCACCGGTCGCCAGCTTCGCCTCGCACGGCTGCTCGGTCGCACGACCCCACCCGCCTTCCTCCATCACCCGCTCCTCCGGCATCCCGATGGCCGCAAGTTGAGCAAGTCGTCGCAGGACACCGGGCTCGCCGAGTTGCGCGCAACGGGATGGACGCCGGCACGCATCTTCGGCCTCGCGGCGCAGCTGAGTGGGTTGCAAGCGGACGCCACCCCGCGACCCCTGGCGTCGCTCGCCGACCTGTTCGACTGAGCACCATGGCCACAGATTCCCGCACCATGTTCGCACCCGCGCTCGCCCCGACGTGACCACCCCCCTCCTGGCGCTCCTCGCCTTCCTGGGGCTGCAACTCGGGATCGGCATCTACATCTCGCGCCGGATCGTCTCCGAGAGCGACTACCTCGTCGCGGGCCGCCGTCTCGGTCCCGTGCTCACGACCTTTTCGATCTTCGCGACCTGGTTCGGGGCGGAGACGGTGATCGGCTCCGCCGCCATGGTGCACGCCGAGGGCCTCTCGCTCGCCTCCGCCGAGCCCTTCGGCTACGGACTCTGCCTACTGTTGATGGGGGCGTTGCTCGCCCGCCCCCTCTGGAACCGCGGCCTCACCACGCTCGCCGACCTCTACCGCCTGCGATTCGGCGGTGGCGTGGAGCGCCTCGCCGCCATCCTCCTCGTGCCGAGTTCCGTGCTCTGGGCCGGCGCGCAGATCCGCGCCTTCGGGCAGGTGCTCGCGACGGTGAGCGACCTCACCCCCTCGACCGCGATCGGGATCGCCGCGCTCTTCGTCGTCGCCTACACCATGTTCGGCGGGATGCTCGCCGATGCGATCACCGATGTGCTCCAAGGTGGGGTCCTCTCGATCGGCCTCGTGATCATGCTGGTCGCGGTGGTCCAGGAGGCCGGTGGAGTCGCGGCCTCGCTGCAATTGATGACGACCAGTGGGAAGATCGACCTGACGCCGACGGCGGCGGGCCCGTGGTATGCGACGCTCGAGGCGTGGGCGATCCCCGTGCTCGGATCGGTCGCCGCCACCGAGGTCGTGAGCCGCGTGATCGCGGCACGATCCGCCGACGTCGCACAGCGCGCCTCGCTCACGGCAGGGTGGCTCTACCTGGCGATCGGAAGTATCCCCGTGCTCATCGCGCTGATCGGCGGTTCGTTCGTCGGGCCGATGAGTGACCCCGAACAACTCCTCCCCACCATCGCGCGCGACCTCCTCCCGACCGTCTTCTTCGCGATCTTCGCGGGGGGGCTCATCTCCGCGATCCTCTCGACGGTCGACTCCACCCTCCTCGTCGCTTCGGGGCTGGTCTCGCACAACCTGATCGTCCCCTTGTTCAGGATCAGCGACGAGCGGCATAAGGTGCGCATCGCGCGTGGCGGGGTCGTGAGCTTCGGCCTCATCGCCTATGCGCTTGCCCTCAACGCCGAGGGGGTCTTCGCTCTGGTGCAGGAAGCGTCGGCGTTCGGGAGCGCGGGCATCCTCGTCACCGTCGTCTTCGCGCTCTTCACCTCCAGTGGCTCGGCACGCACGGCAGCGGCGACCTTGCTCGGTGGCATCCTCGGGTACGTCGGTGCGCGTGCCGCAGGGATCTCCATCCCCTTCCTTGCCTCCCTTGGCGTCGCCCTCACCTGTTGGACCCTCGGATGTCTGATCGACCGCGTTCGGCGCTGATCGGCGCCGCCTTCCTGATGGCGACCTCGGCGATCGGGCCGGGGTTCCTCACACAGACCGCGGTCTTCACCGAGAAGCTTGGCGCGAGCTTCGGCTTCGCGATCCTCGCGAGCATCGTGATCGACCTCGTCGCGCAGCTCACGATCTGGCGGGTGATCGCCGCCTCGGGACGCCGCGCCGGTCCGGTGGCCGAGGCGGTGCTCCCGGGGCTCGGCACCGCGCTCACGGTGCTCGTGGTGCTCGGCGGGCTCGCCTTCAACGTCGGGAATGTCGCGGGGGCGGGGCTCGGCCTCGAGGTGGTCGCCGGGATCCCCGTGACGATCGGTGCCGTACTGAGTGCGGCGCTCGCGATCGGGCTCTTCGTCGTGAAGGAGGCGGGGCGCGCGATGGATCGCTTCAGCATCTGGCTCGGCTTCGTGCTGATCGCCCTCACCTTGACTGTGGCGCTCGCGTCGAATCCCCCGATCGGCGAGGCGATCGTCCGCACCGTGCTCCCGACCCAGATCGACGTGCTCTCGGTGGTCACGATCGTCGGCGGGACGGTGGGAGGGTACATCACCTTCGCCGGGGCGCATCGGTTGATCGACGCGGGGATCACCGGAGCGGCGGCGGTGCCGCAGGTCACCCGCTCGGCCGCGACCGCGATCGGGGTCGCGAGTCTGATGCGCATCATCCTCTTCCTCGCCGTCCTCGGCGTCGTCGCCCAAGGCGTCGCACTCGATCCGGCGAATCCCCCCGCTTCCGTCTTTCGTGCGGCCACGGGGGATCTCGGCTATCGGCTCTTCGGGATCGTGATGTGGAGCGCGGCGATCACCTCGGTCGTCGGGGCCGCCTACACCTCGGTCTCCTTTCTGCGGAGCCTCCATCCCGCCCTCGAGCGACAGTGGCCCCGCGTCGTGATCGCGTTCATCGCGCTCTCGACCGGTGTCTTCGTCCTGATCGGTCGCCCGGTGAAGACACTCCTCTTGGTCGGGGCCCTCAACGGACTCATCCTCCCGCTCGGACTGGCCGCGATGCTCGCGGCCTCACAGCGTCCGGAGATCGTCGGGGGCTATCGGCATCCCCGCTGGCTCACCGGACTCGGACTCGCCGTCGCGCTGGTGATGACGGCGGCGGGCGGCTATGTCCTAGTGCGCGACCTCCCCGCATTCCTGCGCTGACCCACCGAGCGATCAGGGGGCGATGGGAGGGGTTGGCACGGGGCTCGGTGGTGCGGCGAACTGTACCCCCGACTCCCGCACGAGTCGCAACATTCCCAACAGATACTGTTCACGGACCTGCTTGAACTCCGGCCCCTGACGCGTCTGCACCCAGCAGACCACCTCGAGATCGATCGAGGTAGCCGAGAGCCCGATCAGTCTGACCTGCACCCCCTCGGACCAGGTCTTGGGGTGTGCCCTAAGCAAGGGGTCGATCCCATCGCGCACCCGCTCGAGCAGGTCGGGCGCGGTCGCGAGGTCGAGCGAGAGGACGGTGCGGAAACGGAAGCGGTCCCGCTCCCCGAAGTTCTCGGAGCGCATCTCCGCGAGCCGCCCATTCGAGAGACTCACCACCGTTCGCTCCGCCGTGCGGATCCGCGTGGACCGAAGCCCGATCGCCTCGACCTCTCCCTCGATCCCCTCGATGTTCACCGAATCCCCCACACGGAAGGGCTGGTCGACCCCAATCGAGAGCGACCCGAAGAGGTTCTCGAGCGATTTCTGTGCGGCGAGGGCGAGCGCGATCCCACCGATCCCGAGTCCCGCGAGGATCGTGATGACGGGGTAACCGAAGACCGTCGCGATGCTGAGCACGGCGAGGACGACGAGGAGGACACGGGCGATCCGCGCGCCGAGCGGGATCAGCGATCGCATCGCCGGATACTGTCCGACCCAGGCGCTCGCCGGCGCCGTCCGCTCGACGACCCCGACCAGTCGCAACAGGGCCCAGAAGAAGGCGACCACCAGCAGCGCCTGCTGGAGATCGACCACATGGCCCAGCGGCGCCGGCGCCAAGGCCACCCACCCGATCAGGATGCGGGAGGCGAGGACGCCGACGAGGAGGATGATCGGACCGCGGGAGGCATCGACGAGGAGATCGTCGAGCTCCGTCTCCGTCGCGGCGACCAGGCGCCGCAACCCCGCCTGCACCGGTCGGACGAGGAGATACCCCAGGGTCGCTCCCGCCGGGATCAGGAGGGCGAGCGCGAGCCACTGCCACCAGGCGACCTCGAGGGGTCCCATCCCCTGCAGGGCGGATGGGAGATGGTCGCGGACCCATCCGAGAGAGGCAGCCCCCCCCTCCTGGACCGCTTGGAGCTGCGCATAAATGAGGATCGGCATACCCGCAACCTCGACCGAGCGGGCGCGGCACGCAACCCGTCAGTCCGGGTACCTTTCGTATGTCTCCTCCCGTCGAACTCGTCATGACCACCGCCTCTCCCGCCCACGCCCCCTCCGCGTCCCACCTCGCCGACCCCGATCATCACCCCTCGTTCACCCGAGGGGTCTTCCTCGGTGAGATCCGCGAAGCACTGGTCTTCCCCTTCCCCGAGCCTTCGACAGAAGAGAAGGAATCACTCGCCGCGATCCTCGACGCCTTCCGCAGCTGGGCCGCGGATACCCTCGACAGCGCACAGATCGACCACGACGGTCGCTTCCCCGATGCGGTGCGCCAGGGGATGGCCGAGCTCGGTCTCATGGGACTCAACATCCCCGAGCGGTACGGTGGCTTCGGCGCCTCGGCGATGATCTTCAATCGCGTCTTCGGGGAGATCGGCGCGCACGATGCCGCGCTCGCCGTCTACTTCGGGGCGCACCAGAGCATCGGGATCAAGGGGATCATCCTCTTCGGGACCGAGGCGCAGAAGCAGCAGTGGCTCCCCAGGTGCGCGAGCGGCGAGTGCATCGGCGCCTTCTGCCTCACCGAGGCAGGCTCCGGCTCCGATGCGCAGGCGATGCGCACCACCGCCGTCCCCAGCGAGGATGGGTCGCACTACCTCCTGAACGGTGCCAAGATCTGGATCTCCAACGCAGGCTATGCCGGCGTCCTCACCGTCTTCGCGAAGGTCCCCGTCACCATCGATGGGGTGGTGAAGCAGCGCGTCACCGCCTTCATCGTCGATGCCCACGCCCCCGGCATCTCCCTCGGCAAGATCGAGGAGAAGATGGGGATCAAGGGGAGCGACACGCGCACGATCACCTTCGAGAACGTGCGGGTCCCGGCGGAGAACCTCCTCGGTGAGGTCGGTGGTGGCTTCAAGATCGCCCTCGAGATCCTCAACTCCGGGCGCCTCGGCCTCTCGGCGGGTTCGACGCGCGGGACGCGTGAGATGATGAAGCTCGCCCTCGCCCATGCCAAGGAGCGTGAGCAGTTCGGGCGCTCGATCGGCTCGTTCGAGATGCTCCAGCGGAAGTTTGCCGCCGCCGCCGCCGACTGCTACGCGATGGACGCCGCCTGGATGCTCTGCGCGGGGATGGTGGACCGTGGCGGCGTCGACTTCTCGCTCGAGACCGCGGCGTGCAAGATCTACGCCTCGGAGCTCGCCTTCCGGACGGCGAGCGAGACGATGCAGATCGCCGGCGGGATCGGGTACTCCAAGGAGTATCCGTACGAGCGCGCGCTGCGCGACTCCCGCATCAACATGATCTTCGAGGGGACCAACGAGGTCCTTCGCGCCCTCATCGCCCTCATGGGGCTCCAGCAGCCCGGCGAGGAGCTCAAGGCCGCCGGGAAGGCGTTCAAGGCTCCCCTCCATTCGCTGGGCGCAATCTCGAGCTACCTCACGGGGCGCGTGAAGCGGACCCTGGTGAAGCCGAGCTTCAACCAGGTACACCCCTCGCTCAAGGACGAGGCCGAGCTCGTGGCGGACAACATCCACGCCCTCGCCCTCGGGGTGGAGAAGGCGCTGATCGAGCACGGCAAGGCGATCATCGAGCGGCAGTTCCTGCAAGAGCGGATGGCGAATGCGGCGATCGACATCTATCTCGCCACAGCCGTCCTCTCGCGCGTGACCTCGGTCATCGGACGCGTGGGGGAGAAGGAGGCGGCGGCGGACCTCGAGGTCGCGCGCTTCTTCATCCCGATGGCGATGCGCCGGACACGGCGCGCCATCCGCGCGCTCGAGCGGAACGCGGACGACGCGGCCCGGTCGATCGCCACCCGTGCGCTCGCGACCGGCGATCTCACCGTCCCCACCCCTACGGATACATGAGCGTCCTCTCGATGTCCGGCGTCGGGATCTCCTTCGGCGCCACCGAACTCCTGAAGGACATCACCTTCACCGTGGGGGATGGTGATCGCTGGGGGATCGTCGGACGGAACGGCGCCGGGAAGTCCTCGCTCTTCAAGGTCATCACCGGTGACCTGACCGCCACCGCAGGGAACGTCGCGCGAAAGCCGGGACTCCGACACGCCCTCCTCGACCAGCACCGCGCCTTCGAGGGCGCGACCACGGTCTGGCAGGCGGCCGCGGCGGCCTGGCGCGAGGTCATCACCCTCGAACAGTCGATCGCCGACCAGGCGATGCAGCTCGGTGAGATGGGGGAGTCCGTCACCGACGAATTCCTCGAGAAGTTCGGGCGCGATCAGGAGCGCTTCGCCGACCTCGGTGGCTACGTCTACCACGCCCGCGTCGACGCGGTGCTCCAGGGGCTCGGCTTCGACGCCGAGGAATCGAAGACCCGCCTCGTCGCCTCGCTCTCGGGCGGGGAGCGCGGCCGCGTCGGCCTCGCGGCGCAGCTGATCGCGCCCGCCGACCTCCTGATGCTCGACGAGCCGACCAACCACCTCGATCTCGACACCACCACCTGGCTGCAGGATTGGCTCCGCGAGTGTGACGAGACGATCCTCGTCGTCTCCCATGACCGCGCCTTCCTCGACGCTATCTGCACGCACGTCCTGCACATCGAGGGGCGCAGCGGCGAATGGTACAGGGGGAACTACTCGCAGTTCGTCCCGCAGCGCGCCGAGCGTCGGCTCACGCGCGAGCGCGAGCTCCAGAAGCAGATCGCCTTTGTGAGGAAGGAGGAGGAGTACATCCGCCGGAACCTCGCCGGCGTGAACTCCTTCCAGGCCAAGGGGAAGCGGAAGCGCCTCGAGCGGCTTCCCCGTCTCGCCCCGCCCCCCGGGGACCCCGCGGCGATGTCACTTCGGTTCGAGCCCGCGGAGCGCGGTGGCGACCAGGTGATCGCGGTGAAGGATCTCCGCGTCGAGGTGCCGGACCGCACCCTCGTCGACGACTTCACCGCAGTGATCCGACGCAACGATTTCGTCGCCCTCGTCGGCCCGAATGGCGCGGGGAAGACCTCGTTCATCTCGACGATCCTCGGGGATCGCACGCCGGCGGCCGGTGAGGCCAAGGTCGGCTCGTCGATCACCCCCGCCTGGTTCCGCCAGGACCTCGCCGACCTCCCGCTCAGGAAGTCGCTCATGGACGCGATCCTCGATCAGCGCCCCCTCTGGAGTCGTGGCGCGGTGCAGAACCACCTCGGCGCCTTCGGCTTCAGCGGTGACGAGGTCTTCCGCGAGATCGGGACGCTGAGCGGCGGCGAGCGCGCGCGCATGGCGATGGCGCTGATCACCCTCTCGCACGCCAACCTCCTCGTCCTGGACGAGCCGACCAACCACCTCGACGTCGAGAACATCGAAGCGCTCGAGGATGCGCTCGACGAGTACGAGGGGACGGTGCTCCTCGTCAGCCACGACCGCGCCTTCCTCCGCGAGGTCGCGACCCGTGTCTGGTGGTTCGATGGTGCTCGGCTTCGTGACTTCGACGGTCCCTTCATCGAATGGGAGGCCGATCGTGCCGCACGGGTCGCCGACGCCGCGAAGGCCGATGCGGCGGCCGCCGAGGCCAAGCGTACGGCGGAGAAGACGAAGGCCAAGCGCAACGAGACGACCCAGGACGATGAGCACGCCGCACGACGCGCGCAGCAGCGGGCCGCGGAGGACGCGGAGCGTGCCGTGCAGCGCCATGAGGCCAAGGTCGCGGAGCTCGAGGCGCAGCTCGCCGAGCCAGGGCTGTACGACGGGAGTGCGGAGAAGGCGCGCGAGGCCGCCCGCCTCGATCAGGCGCTCGCCAAGGAGCGTGGGGCCCTCGATGCCGCCATGGCCGCGTGGGCCGAGGCGACCGAACTGACCGCTACGCCGCCTCGGGCCTGATCGCGAGATAGCCCGTGAGGGCCTGGCGCAGCGCCATCCGCGCCGAGAGCTCGAGTTCGTACTCCACGCTGATCTCGCTCAGCTCCTTGGTGCCATGCTTCTTGAGCCGCGTGGCGACGGCGTCGCTCTGCGCATGGCGCCGGCAGTACTCGCGTGCCGCCATCCAGAGCGCATTCGCCGCCCGCCACCAGGCCTCGTCGCGCGCGCGGCCATCGGCGGCGACCATCTCGTAGCGCGCCGTCGCCTTCACGAGGATCCCATCGCAGAGATCGACGACCTCGGCCACCCCCTCGAGCTCGAGATCATCGAGCCCATGCTTGAGGACGCGCGCCAGCCGATCGTGCTGATGGCAGCTCTCCTGCGCGGCGCGGCAGAGGGCGTCGGCAGCATCGCGCACCGGGTGATCGGAGGGCGCGGGAGGACGGGGGGCGGACTTGGAGGGCATCGGGATCAGGGGGAGGGGACGTTCAATGCTGTCGACCGACCGCGATCGTTCGCAAGGTGGCTGAGACGATCAGCGCACGCCCGCGTCGGCCGCGACGAAGGTGATCCGGTCCCCGGTGGGGCTCAGCGCGATACGCGAGATCCCCCGCACCCCGAGTGCGGCGAAGTCCGCGAGGAGGTCCCACTGGTCCCGCACGCGAACCAGGAGCCGAGTGCCGCTGGTGATGATCAGCTGCCCTGATGGGGTCCAGATATGGTACTCGGCGCCTAGCGGGAGCGGCGCGACGCGACGGACGGTGCGGGTGCGGACATCGACCTCGCTGATCCAACTGGTATCGCGAGCGAGCTGCACGAAGGTGAAGGCCTCGCGTCCGGGAACACGCACCAGCGCTCGCCCGATGTCGCGCGCCACAGTGTCGACCCGCCCCGTGCGCGGATCGGCGAGGACGAGCGCGTTCGGCTCACCGAGGATGAAGGCCCCGAGATTCGCCTCGTCCACCCAGACGTGGTAGCCCACCGGACGGAGGGCCGGGAGGATCACCGTCGGTGCGCTGCCATCGAAGGGGAAGCGCCAGAGTCGTTGGGTGGAATCCCGCTCCACGCGGATCACGCTCATGGCGAGACCATCAGGTGTGCGCGTGGCGGAGTACTCGCTCTCGGTCGTGTGCGTGACGCGCTCCACCGCATCGGTCGCGACGGTCATACGCCAGATGTCGGCCTGCGCATCCTCGCGGATGCTCGTGTAGAGGAGCGCGCGTCCGTCGGCGGTGAAGGTGGGCTGATTGTCATAGCCCACGCGATGGGTGACGTTCACCGGGCGTCCGATCGACAGGTGCGTGCCCACTTCGTGGAAGGAGGCGACATAGAGGTCGCTCCCCCCCTGCGCCCTCGCCGGGGTCGTGGTCGCGGCGAAGGTCAACAGCATCAGGACGCGTCTCATGCGCCCACCACCATGCCGCGGCACTCTCCGAACCCGATCCGCGCCCGCCCCGGCGCCTCACACCATCCGCGCAGGATCACCTCGTCCCCATCGGCGAGGAAGGCGCGTGTCTCCCCGTTGGAGAAGGTCACCGGCTCCGCGCCCCGCCAAGTGAGCTCGAGGAGACAGCCACGCGACGACTGCTCCGGCCCGGAGACGGTCCCGCTCGCGATCAGATCGCCGGGGCGCAGGTTGCACCCCCCACTCGCGTGGTGGGCGAGCATCTGCCCCAGCGTCCAGTACATCTGCGCGAAGCTCCCATGGCTCAGGCGCTCCGCCGGCGTCCCCGCCTCGCGCATGCGCGTCGTGCGGATCCAGACCTCGAGGGTGAGGTCGAACCCGCCATGTGCCTGATCCCCCGCATGGGTGAGATACGGCAGCGGCGATGGCTCCTCGGCGGTGCGTATCCGAGCTGGCACGCGATACGGCTCGAGCGCATCGAGCGTCACCACCCAGGGCGAGATCGTCGTCGCGAAGTTCTTCGCGAGGAAGGGCCCCAGCGGCTGATACTCCCACGCCTGCACATCGCGCGCCGACCAATCGTTCACCAGCACGAGCCCCGCGAGGTGCGACTCGGCCTCGGCGAGCGGGACGGAGGTCCCGAGCGCATTCCCCACCCCGATCACCGCGCCCACCTCGAGCTCGTAGTCGAGACGCGCCGTGGGCGCGAAGGTCGGTGGGCCTTCGGGTTTCGCACTGACCTGCCCCATCGGACGGTGCACCGGCGTTCCCGTGGGGACGATCGATGAGGCGCGCCCATGATACCCGATCGGCACATGTCGGTAATTCGGGAGCAATGGGTTGTCGGGGCGGAACATCGATCCGACGTTGGTCGCGTGATCGACGCTCGCGTAGAAGTCGGTGTAGTCCCCGATCGCCACTGGGAGCTGCATCTGCACACTCGCTATCGTCTGCAGTAGCGCTGGCACCCGCTGTGCCGTGCGCCCCGCCTCGGTATCGGCGCGGAGCACTCCCTGCACCGCCGCGCGCACCGCCGCGAGCGCCGGACGTCCGAGCGCGATCAACGCGTTGAGCGAACGCCCTTCGAGCGTCGCCGCGACTGCAGCGGAGAGGTCCGTGAGGAGCCCCGCATCACGCGCGACGCGGAGATCGAGCACCTGATCCCCGATCGCCACGCCAACCCCGATGCGCCCATCGGCGGCCGCGAACACCCCCAACGGCAGATTCTGGATCGGGAAGTCGGTGCCGGCCGCCTGCGCCGACGACACCCACGAGGTGAGCGCGAGATCATGCGTCTGGTCGAGCATCGTCAACGACTCCCGGCCGTCATGAGGGGCGCGAGCTCCTGCACCGGCTCCTCGAAGGAACAGGAGCCGAACGAACCCGCGAACGAAGAGCGAACCTGTGTCAGCGTCGCCGTATCGAGCTGATGCGTGCGCCAGGTGATCCGCGTCGGCTCGACGGTGATCGCTCGCGCCTCGCGCTCCTCGAGGAGCGGCGACACCTCGTCCTCGGCGACCCCCGTCCAGAGCAACGCCGCCGCAAGGAAGAGATTCAGATAGCCATACATCGTCCCGCGTGGCGCATCGGCTGCATAGGTGAGCGGATATTCACCCCGGAGCGGATGATGTAGCCCGGCCGTCGCCTTGAACGGCACACCCGCGCGCGCACAGGCCGCAAGGAAGCGCACGATCGCCGGCGGCGTGGGGAAGGCATCGGGCGTCACCCCACCCGTGCGGATCTTCGCGCGCAATCCATACGCGGCGAGCGCGGCGACGAGCGAGGTGGGATCCTCGCGCACCGGGAGCTCGACGTACACCGTCACCCCCGTCCCGAACGCACCGGCGAGCGCGGCGATCTCGTCGATCGACCCCGCCTTCGCCTCCACGGTATCGATCATCAGGCACGCACCATAGGTTGCCGACCACTCGCGCAGCGCGGGCGCCTCGCTCGCCGCGGCGAGCACACTCAATCGCCATGGCGCACGCGGCGTCGGCGCGCCATGCGGGAGCGCATCGACCGCCGCCGTGAACTCGGCGAGGCGCGCGGCCGGCACGACGAAGCGGCCGAGCATCGCGCGGTCGGTGCCGATCGCATAGCGCGCATAGGCTGCAACCGCGGCCGGCATCGAGAGCGCGGCCGGCGGAAAGAGCCCCGCGTAATCGATCAATCCGTCGAGCAGGACCGCAAGCGCGGTCCCCGACCTCGCCGCCGCCGTCGACGCCGCGGTGGTCATCAGGGCGTCAGAGGATCGACGCGACGTCGATCCCGCGCGTCGCCAGGATGCGCGCGACCGTCTCGCCGATCTTGTTGTTCGGCGTGCTCGCACCAGCGGTGACCCCGACCCGCACCGCCCCTTCCATCGGGAACCACCCGCACGCCTCGGATTCCTGCCCATTGGCCAGATCGCGATAGCGAATCGACCCGCGCCCCGGATCGATCCCAAGCGCATCCTCGATGTGATAGGTGCGGACCCGCTCGGAGCAGAGCGCCGCCAGGGAGATGGTGTTGCTCGAGTTGTAGCCACCGATCACCACCATCACATCGAGCGGCTCGGTCAACAGGGCATTCACCGCATCCTGCCGATCCTGGGTCGCGCTGCAGATCGTGTCGAAGGTGCGGAAGTTCTCGGCGCGATACGCCGCGCCGTGCGCGCGGGCCATCGCCTGCCCCACCGCCTCGCCGATCGCCAACGACTCGCGCGCGAGCATCGTCGTCTGATTCGCGACGCCGATCCGCTGGAGGTGCTGATCAGGATCGAAGTGCGGGCTCGCCGCATGGCGATACTTGGTGAGGAAGGCGTCTCGCCCTCCCTCGAAGCGCCCCTCGATATACGCCATCACATCCTCGGCCTGCGCCATGTCGCGCACCACGAGGTAGGTGCCACCGGGATACTTCTCCACCTGCGACGCCGTCGCGCGGGTCTCCTCATGGTAGTACTTCCCGTGGATCAGCGAGGTGAACCCATCGCGCGCGTAGACCTCGACTCGCTTCCATACATTGAGGACCGAGCCACAGGTCGTGTCGACCATGATGCAGCCCTTGGCCCGGAGTGTCTCGAAGTCATGGATCGTCACCCCGAACGCCGGGAGGATCACCACATCCTCCTTGGCGACCTGGGTGTAGTCGAATCCCGTCGCGCTCGGCGCGAGGAAGACGATCCCCATCTCCTTCAGCTTCGCATTCACATGCGGGTTGTGGATGATCTCCCCCGCCAGGTAGATGCGCCGCTCGGGGAACTTCGCCCGCGTCTGGTACGCGTACTCCACCGCGCGCTCCACCCCGTAGCAGAACCCGAACTCCTTCGCGAGCCGGATCGTCACGGGGCCCGCGAATAGCGTATGGTCCCGCGCCAACAGGAGATCGACCAACCGGCCGTCATAATCGGCGGTCAGCGTCTGCTGGACCTCGGCCTTGAGCCCGAAGCCCTTCCGGAAGTAGGTCGATTCGTCAGCCATCGTAGAAAGATACTCCCCGCCCCCGGTCAGGCGGCCCGGAGGAGGAAGGGGGTCAGCGCCGTCTTCACGAAGTCGGGGAGGGGCTGCTTGGCGATCGTCTCCTTCTCCACGCAGACCACCGTCAGGGTGGCCGAGGCCCGATGCACCAGATCTCGGGCCCGAAAGGCCTCGAACCGCAGCGTCAAGGAGGTCGTCCCGATCGTGGCGATCCCCACCCGGATCTCCATCAGCTCATCCATCTCCGCCGGGGAGTGGAACTCCACCTGGAACGCCTTCCGCGGGAGCTGGACCTTTCGCTCCACCCGCATCAGCTCGTAGGGGAGCCCCGCCCGACGGAACATCTCGTGCTCCGCTGCCTCGAAGAAGCGGATATAGGTCCCGTAGTAGATGATCCCGAGCGGGTCGCAGTCGCTCCACCGGACGCGTTCCTGGACGGCGAAGGGGAAGATGGTCGAGGCGTTATTCGTCACGGACGGAGTCCCCCTGACGGTGATGGAGGGAAAAGCGGACGGCGGGGTATGAGGGTGAATGGTAATCTGACGATGGAGGGGTCTTGCCCCTCCCCCTACCGACCTGGAGACCCCATGCTGCGCACCATCCTCGTCCCCCTCGACGGCTCGGCCCTCGCCGAGCGCGCGATCTCAGTGGCCTGCGAACTGGCCCGACGTACCGGGGGCGCCGTCCATCTGGTCCGAGCCCACGTCCCGATCGCCGTGGTCGGTGCGACCGCGGAAGGCGCGCTCTTCTCGCAGGAGATGCTCGCCGCCGATGAGGCGATCCGGAAGCGGGCCGCGGGGTATGTGACCGCGCTCGCCACCAAGGTCGCCGGTGAGTGGGGGATCCGCGTCACGCCGATCTCCGAGGACGGGAGCCCCGCAGGCCTGGTGACCGATCTCGCCGATCGGATCCGCGCCGACCTCATCGTGATGACCACGCACGGCGCCGGTGGGTTCGCCCCCGACTGGCTCGGCTCGGTGGCCGACGCCGTCATCCGGCATTCGCGCCGGCCCGTCCTCACCCTCCCGGCCAACGACGCGCACCCGGAGCGGCCCTTCGCCCCCAAGAAGATCCTCGTCACCCTCGACGGGAGCGAGCATTCGGAGGCGATCCTTCCCATCGTCCGCGACCTTGCTGTCACGATGAGCGCGGCGGTCGAGTTGGTGCGCGTCGTCGCACCCTACGTGCCCGGCGATGTGGTCACCCATCTCACGGCGGACCGCCCCGATCCCTTTGGCGTCGACGCCGAGACGCTCGCGGCCAAGACCTCGCTCGAAGAGATCGCCGGGCAGCTGCGGGGGAGCGGGATCCCGGTGACCACGACGGTGCGAGTGGATCTCTCACCGACGCGGAGCCTGCTGAACGAGGTGAAGGACCTGAACCCCGACTGCCTCGCGATCGCGACGCAGGGACGCGGCCTCTCGCGCGTCTTCCTCGGCTCGGTCGCCGACAAGCTCCTCCGCTCGTCGGGGCGCCCCGTCCTCGTGCTGCGCCCGCCGACCAACTGATCCCATGCGGGTCTGGGCCCCGTCCGCGCTCCCGCGCGGCGGGCGCTCAGCCGATCACTCAGCGATCGCTCAGCGTGCGTAGAGCTCGGGCGTGAGGAAGGGGGCGAGCGCGTAGGTCACCAGGACCTCGTACGCCGCCTGCCGATCGATGCGATCCGCGGTCAGGATCCCCACCGCGCCCTTCCCATGCTTGGTCCCGCGCGTGGCGGCAAAGGTGTCCATCGCATGCCCGAGCTCATCGCCTGCGCGGATCAGCGTCGCGACCCCCTCGGGGAGCGGCATCGCGAGCGAGCCGCCGACCCCCTCACGTCCGTCGCGATGGACCACGACGCACCAGGCGCAGGTGCGCATCCCCTCAGGGCCATCGACGATCCCGCCCTCGAGCCCGACGCCGAGGTCGGCGTCGGCGGCCTCGCGCGCGGCGCGGGCTCGCGTGCGTGCGCCGCGGATCGTCTCGTCATCGCCGACCGGCTGATCGGGGACCCCACTCGCCACCACCACCGGCGCGATCGCCGCCACATCGACGAGGGTGCCGAGTACGGCGCGCACCGCCGCGAGCTTCACCGGATTCCCGGACCCCACCGCCACCTGTCGGACGTCGGTCAGCATCCGCCGAATCTATCGCCGCGCTAACTTCGCCCCTATGCCTCGCGCCGCCCCCTCCCCCACCCCGCCGGGATTCACCCTCCTCGGCGGACGGCTCTGGCTCGATCTCGTGAACACCGACGATGTGCGGCAGGATGTGCGCGTCGACACCATCGGGGAGTTCGACCGCTTCGTGGCCTGGCTCCTGACCGCCGGGGTGATCGATGCCGACCGCGCCGAGGCGCTGCAGCGCCGCGCGATCGAGCAGCCCTCAGGGGCGGCGGCCGCGCTCGTCGAGGTGCGACGCCTCCGCGCCGCGCTCCGCGCCCTCGCGGAGAAGGGGAATGGCGCCACGGCCGCCGTGACACGCGAGGCGACGTTGGCCGAGTTGAACCGGATCCTGAGTCGCGCGGTGGGTACGCGGCGGATCGATCGGACGGAGGAGGGGCGCTATGTGCGCCGCTTCATCCCGGGGGGCGATGCCTTCGGTGGCTTGGTGATCCCGATCGTGGAGTCGGCGATGGACTCCTTCATCCGCGGCGAGTTCGATCGGATCCGCGCCTGCGCCGGGCGGCGCTGCGGCCGCCACTTCGCCGATGACACCCGCTCCCGCACGCGTCGCTGGTGCGAGATGCGCGGGTGTGGGAACCGCGCTAAAGCGCGACGGCGGCGTCAGCGCCGGGCTTGAGGTAGCCCATCTCCTCGGCATAGCCGCGGAGCTGCCCCTGCAGGATCCGTCGCCCACGGAAGAGTCGCGACTTCACCGTCCCCTCGGGGACGCCGAGCACCCCCGCGATCTCCGCGTACTTGAGCCCGTGCAAGTCGCTCATCACCACCGCGAGGCGGTACTCATCGGGGAGGGCTTGGATCGCCCCGACGATCTCCTCATCGAGGAACGAATCGTAGAAGGTCCCCTCGGGATCGGTCTCGCCGACCGCCTCGAACACCATCCGACCCTCCTCGTCCTCGAGCGGCTGCACCTCACGCGCATCGACGCGCCGCTTCCGGCTGACGAAGGCGTGATAGAGGATCGTGAAGAGCCAGGCGCGGATGTTGGTGCCAAGGCGGTACTGCTCCCAGCGCTGGATGGCGCGGAGCATCGTGTCGGAGACCAGATCCTCCGCCTCGTCACGGGCGCGGGTCAGCTTGAGCGCAAAGGCATAGAGCGCATCAAGGTGTCGCATCGCCTCGGCGTCGAAGCGGGCACGCCGCTGCGCCTCGTCGAGCGAGACCATCCGTCGCTCGAGCCCGAACGGGTCGAGCGGCATCGCCATCATCGTCATATCCGATCGCTCCATCATGGATTCACTCACCTCGTCACCGCGCCCCGCACATGGGAGGTCACGAACCGCTTGAGGTCCGAGGCCACCCCATGCATGAGGCTCACATCGCGCTTCATCCGCGCCATCGTCGTCGCCCCTTCGAGCGCCGCCACGATGAACCGCGCCAACCGGAAGGGATCGGTTCCCTCCTCGAGACGGTCTTCTGCCTGCGCGAGGAGGCCCGCGATCTCGTCGATCCATCCACGGAAGACCCGGGCGATCCGCACGCGGAACCCCTCGTCCTGCTCCGCCATGTCGGAGGCGAGGGCGCCGAAGGGCGAGCCCCCCTTCATCCCCCGCTCGACCTGCATCGCGACCACCGAGTCGATGAAGATCTGCAGCCGCTCGATCGGATCGAGCGAGCTCTCGCGCAGGATCGCGAGTCCGCGCTCCCCGAGGAGATCGAACTGCCGCGCGAGCACCTCGTGCCCGAGCGCGTCCTTGGACTTGAAGTAGTGATAGAAGTGGCTCTTGCCACTGAGGCCCGCGCGCGCGATGACGTCATCGACCGACGTCTGCGTGAAGCCCTTCTCGGCGATGAGTTCAGCCGCGGCGTCGAGGATCTGGATTCTGCGCTGAGTCACCCGGACAATATTGGACCGGTCGGTCCAAACCGCAAGGGCAAATTGGACAGGATGATGTAACTTATTGTTTCACAGATGTTTATGATCTGGACAATACGGCGGACCAGCCCACTTTTCGTGGCGAACTCCTAAGGAATTCGGTCCGATTAGTACCGGAGGTACAGCCTACCGGCGACGGCGCCCACCGCGCCCTTTTGGACCGGGGGGACCACGTCGGGGGCCGCGACCATCCCCTCGTCCACCACCCCCGCCGGGGAATCGGCCCTCGCGAGGGCGGCGCCCATCCCGCGCGCCACGTCCATCGCGCGATGGCCGCTCCTCCGGCGACCAGGGCTGCCGCAGCGCCTCCTGCACCTCGGCGAGCGAATCCCCGCGCACCGATCCCCGCGCTCCGCGCGTCACGACGAACCGCAGCGGACGATCGAGCTCGGGGAGCTCCTCCTCCACGAGGGTGCGCGCCACCTTCTCCGGGAGCTGTAACCGCACCACACCGTACGCGCCGCGCTCGGGTGACTCCTCCACCTCGTAGTGCAGCGCGATCGTGCGATCGCGGATCTCCACTGCGCCCGGCAACGTCATCCACCGCGCGCGTGCCTCACGAGAGACGACACGATCGGGATCGAATCGCAGCCCGGCGGTGCGGAACCCCTGCAGGTCCTCCACCTCCGCGAGCTGCCGCTCGTACCACGCCGCGAGTTCGGCCTGCTGCAGACGGGGCGTCATCCCACCGGAGCGGCGCCAGACCTCGCGCACCTCCTCGATCCCCTGCCGATTGCGCGGCACCGCCTGATGCCGCGCCTCCCCACGCGCGAGCGCCTCGGCGAGTACGCGCCGGATCTCCGGGGCGAGCTCGGGGGTGAAGTCGTCGAGGGGCTCGCGCTCCCGCTCGAGGGCGAAGCCGAAGTAGGTGAGCCCTCGCTCCAGGGCGAGGGGACGTTCCCGCTTGCTCGGATCGTACGAGACGCGTGGCGCCTCCCGTGTCGCAAAGCGCCGTACGAGATCCATCGGGAGCTGCGTCCCCTCGATCGCGGCGCGCGGGATCCCGAACTTGTCGGCGAAGTACCGGAGCGTCCCCGCGACCGCGCCCCAGCTCCCGCAGACACTCGTCTTGGAGACCCGCGCCTCATCGCCGGTGACCGTCTCCTCGTCGATCACCAGACTGAAGGGCATGATCCGCGCGACGAGCTCGATGAAGCGGCGCTCGATCGCCGGCGTGGTCCGCGGCATCGTCGTGGGGAGCGGCAACCCGACCGACCGATAGATGCTCGCCATCGCGAGCGCCGCATCCTCGATCGCCTTCACCAAGACCCCACGCCCCTCGGCCCAGCGATGCACGCTCTCGTCGAAGAGCTGCCGCGGGAGCCCATAGACCTCACCGAGGAAGCCGCAGGTCTCGAACGCCTCGGCGTAGGCATTGTAGGTGGTCAGGTGATCCGACCCGGCGACGATGAGCCCGTGGAGGTCACGGTCCTCGCGCGTCATGCGATGCAGCGACTCCACGCTCGCCATCACCGCCACATACGGGAGCAGGGCGTCATCGCAGTGCACGAGGAGCTCCGCCCAGGGGCGGTCGACCGGCATCGCCTCGACCTTCTTCCCGTACTCGGTCAGGTGCCCGCCATCGATGATCCCGCGCGACTCGAGGAACTGCACCGCATCGCGATACGACCGGCGATCGAGTGGGATGGGGAGGTCGAGCGCATCCGCGGCCACGCCGAGTGCCGCGCAGGTGAGGGCCACGCGCTCGGAATCGCCCGCGAGCTGGAACTCCGGCGCCGTCGGGGTGAGATCTTGGAAGCGGATGTCGCGATCGGAGAGGATGAAGACCCGTCCCCCCGCGACGCGCCCATGCACGCGCCCCGCCATCTGCAGGATCTCGTTCGCCCCGAGATGGAGCCGCGTGAGCACGTTCCGCCCGCGCTCGACGAGGTTCGTGAAGCGCGTGTCGTCGATCACGACCGTATCGAGCCCGCGCACGTTGAGCGCACTCTGCCCGGCGGCGGTCATCGCGAGGAGGAAGGGTTTCTCGACCTCCCCCTCGAGGAAGGGGCGGATCACGCGGATCGGCTCCCCGCCGTGATAGAACGCCACCTGCATCTTCGGATAGCGCGCGCCGACGTCGGCCGCGACCTCCTCCACCCCCGCGCGCGTCGGGAGGAAGACCCCGATCCCACGCCGCTCCTTGATCGCCTGCTGCAGGAAGCGGTCATCGAGGAACGAGGTCGGCTTCTTCCGCTCGACGACGACCTTCGCCGCCTTCGCGGGATCGTATGCGCTCGATTCGATCACCGCGGCCGCATGCAGATAGCGCGCGTAGAAGGTGGGATCGACCGTCGCGGAGAGCCAGATGAAGCGGCACCCGGTACGCTTGCCCAAGGCGAGACAGAGCTCGAGCTCCGCCGAGGTCTGATGGATTTCATCGATGACGAGGGTGTCGTGCGGGCGGATGTCGCCCTCCTGGAACCAGCGGCGCGCGATCCCCGTGGTCACGATCACCACGTTCCAACTCGGTGTCTCAGGGGTGGCCTCGCGCTCGCGGTTCACCACGCCGACGCGGAGCGTCGTCGTGTCGAGCAGCGCGTGCGCGATCGGGCGCACGGCGAGGGTCTTCCCGGTGCCGGTCCCAGCGACGATCCCGAAGCCAGGACGGGGGCGCTCGGGAGCGACGGCGATCCGCTCGGCGAGCGCGGTCAGCTCGGGGCCGCGCGTCGACCAGAGGAGGGTCTCGATGTCGAGCCCGAAGCCGAGCTCGATGGTCTCACAGGCGGCGCGGGTGGGCGCGATGATGATGAGGCGCCCGCGCGGATCCCCCGACCGGACGAAGGCCTCGTGGTCGGGAGGGAGATAGGGGTCGCGGACCGCGCGGAGCGGTTCGCCCGAGGGGGTTACGGGGTGCCCTCGCGCGGCTTCCGCTCACGCGGGGCCGCCGGTCGCTTGGCGGACGGCGATGCCGCGGGGCCCGCCGAACGAGACGCCGACTCACGACGCGCCCGGGCCTGCTCCTCGAATCGCTCTCCCATCGCATCGCGTTCGGTGGGGCCATACAGGATCGTCCCGTTGGCCGGCTTCTGTCGGAGCGCGGTGGCGCAGTCGGTGGGCGCGGGCTGCTGCGAGGCCGGGACCTCATGGATCCAGATGCGGCAGAGCCCCGCGGGGGGAAGCATCGAGACGGGGACGGCGGGAGCGGGGGCGGCGGACGGCGCCACCGGCTTCGCCGGGACGCTGACGGAGACAGGGCGGACCTGGGCCTCCGCGAGGGAGGTGGTCCCGAGCAGGAGGAGGGAGAGGAGGGAAAGGCGCACGGGAGGAATCGGTAGGTGACGCTCCATCCTACCCAAGAGACACGCGGAGGTTCGCCAGGTCAACGGGTCAGTCCCCGAAGCTGATCCCGCACGACCGGGCGGTCAGGACCGCATCGTGGGTGGGATCGACCCGCTTCGGCGCCTTGAGGACCTCGCGGATCGGGACGGTGACGATGTGGGGGCTCTGCAGCGCCACCATCTGGCCCCACTTCCCGTCCGCCACCGCCTGCGTCGCCGCCGCCCCGAATCGCGTTGCGAGGAAGCGGTCGTATCCCGTCGGCATCCCCCCACGCTGCAGGTGCCCGAGGACGAGCGCGCGGCACTCCTTCCCCGTCCGCTGCTGGATCGACTTGGCCAGCCGATGGGCGATCCCGCCGATGCGTGGCGCCTGCCCCGGCATCGACTCCCCGATGAGCGAGGTCTCGCCATGCTCGTCGATCGCCCCCTCGGCGACGACGACGATCGCGAATTTGCGACCGCTCCGGTCCCGCTCCATCACCACCTCGCAGACCTGGTCGAGGCGCCATGGGATCTCCGGGATGAGGATGACATCGGCCGATCCCGAGAGCCCGGCATGCAGCGCGATGAACCCCGCCTCGCGTCCCATCACCTCGAGCACGAGCACGCGATCGTGGCTCTCCGCCGTCGTCTGCAACTTGTCGATCGCCTCGATCGCGGTCTGCACCGCGGTGTCGAAGCCGAAGGTGGTGATCGTCCCCGCCACATCGTTATCGATCGTCTTCGGCACCCCGACGATCCGCATCCCCTTGTCGACCAGCTGCTGGGCGATCGCGAGCGATCCGTCACCGCCGATCGAGATCATCGCCTGGATCCCGAGGTTCCGCGCGTTCTCGATCAGTTCGTCGGAGCGATCGATGCTGTCCCAGCTCCCGTCGGGGCGCTGCACCGGGAAGGCGAAGGGATTCCCGCGATTCGTGGTCCGGAGGATCGTCCCCCCCTGATGAGCGATCCCGCGCACCGAGTCCGCGGTGAGTGGGACCACCTCATCCTCCCCGAGGAGCCCGTAGTAGCCACGCTTGATCCCGAGCACGCTCCATCCCCGCGAGAGGGCGGAGAGGGTGGCGGCTCGGATGACGGCGTTGAGGCCCGGGGCGTCGCCGCCGCCGGTGGAGATGGCGATTCGCATAGGGGCAGGGGTCAGGTGACAGGGGTCAGAGGGCCGCCTCGATCAATCGCAGGATCTCTCCCGGTTGAGCGTGGCGACCGAGACGTTTCTTCGAGAAGAGCAGCGCGTCATCGAGCGTGACCTCGAAGACCCCGCCGCCGGAGGGGATCATCCCCACCTCGGCGTCGGGCCACCGTTCCCGCAGCGCGGCCGCCAGACCGACGGCCCGTGGTTCGTAGTTTCAGACGGTGCAGTATTCGATCGTGAGACGCATGGGTGCGGTCGAGTGGGAGGTCAGGGGGCGTAGCGCACGCCGGCGAGATTCGCGAGCGCCTTGATCGTGGTGTCCTGCCGGGCGACGACCCCACGCAGCGAATCGACGGCGAACTGGAGTTCGGTGGTCCGGCTCCCGAGCTCCTCGAGCGTCGATTGCAGCGCGAGCGTCTCCTCCATCGCATCGAGCGCGGCCTTCGGGTCCTGGTAGCAGCTGACCCCGGTCAGCGCGACGGCGACGACGGCGACGAGGATCCGAGAACGCGGCATGATTCGGTACCGGGTGGCGGGGGATCGGTGCGGACTCCGCGTGGAATCTACCGAACATCGCGTCATGATTCCTCTTCGCCTGCATCCAGCGCCCCCTCGGGCGCCTCTCGGCTTCACCCTCGTCGAGCTCGTGATGACGAGCACCCTGATCGGCATCCTCGCGAGCATCGCGCTCCCCAAGGGGGCGCAGATGATGGATCACCTCCGCGTCCGTCAGGCGGCCCACGAGGTCTGGGCCGCACTCTCGCTGGGGCGGAGCGCCGCCATCCATCGCGCCGGCTACACGCGGGTCATCATCGACGAGACGGGTGGGTCGATCCACCTCCGCCACGCCACCGACACCCTCCGTCGGTGGCCTGTGGGGGCGGCGCACGGGGTCACCCTCCGCGCCTCGCGCGACACCCTGACCTTCGCCCCCACCGGCCTCGGCCACGGGGCGAGCAACACGACGATCGTCGTCTCGCGCGGGCGACGCGCCGACACCCTGGTGGTGAGTCGGCTCGGGCGGGTCCGGGCGAGTTGGCAGTGATGTGAGAGTGAGGAGTGTCCACCCCCGCGTGGGGCGTGGCCGACGACGCCTCAGGTGCCGAAGTCGAACCCGGGGATCGAGATCCGTGGGATCTCCTGCCCGATCACCCGTTCCACCGTGCGCACCATCCCGATCTCATCCGCGCACATGAAGGTGAAGGCATCCCCTTCCTTGGCCGCGCGCCCCGTGCGCCCGATCCGGTGCACATAGTCCTCGGCCTGCTGCGGCACATCATAGTTGATCACATGCGTGATCCCCGAGATGTCGAGCCCGCGCTGTGCGATGTCGGTCGCGACGAGGATCTTGGTCGTCCCCGCCTTGAAGCGCGCGAGCGCCTGCTCGCGCTGCCCCTGCGACTTGTCGGCATGGAGCGCATCGGCGCTGTACCCCGCCTCGGCGAGATGCTGCACCACGCGGTCGGCGCCATGCTTGGTGCGCGTGAAGACCAGCACCGAATCCTCGGCGTCGAGGGACTGCACGAGATGCACGAGGAGCTCGGTCTTCTTGTGCTTCGGGACGGGATAGACGTAGTGCCGGACCGTCGCCGCCGCCTGCGAGCGCCGCCCCACCTGCACCACCTGCGGCTTGCGCAGATACTTTCGCGCGAGCGCCTCGACCTCGGGGGGCATGGTCGCCGAGAAGAGGAGGGTCTGCCGATAGGGGTGGATCTGGGCGACGATCTTGTTGATCTGCGGGGCGAACCCCATGTCGAGCATGCGATCGGCCTCGTCGAGGACCAGCACCTCGAGGTCATCGAAGATCACATGCTGCTTTTCGAGGTGATCGATCAACCGCCCCGGCGTGGCGACGATCACGTCGACCCCGGCGCGGAGCGCGGCGGTCTGCGGCTCGTAGCCGACGCCGCCATAGATCGAGATCACGTCGAGCCCGGTCCCCTCCCCGTACTTCTGGAAGCTCGCCTCCACCTGCTGGCAGAGCTCACGCGTGGGGGTGAGGATCAACGCCCGCGTGCGCTTGGGCCCGCCGAGCAGCCGCTCGATGATCGGGATGGTGAAGGCCGCGGTCTTCCCCGTGCCGGTCTGCGCGAGCCCCATGAGGTCGCGCCCCTTGAGGGCGAGCGGGACCGCCTGGGCCTGGATCGGCGTGGGCCGTTCGTAGCCGGCGCGCGCGAGCGAGGCGAGCATCGGGGCGCTCAGCCCCAGGTCCGCGAAGGTGAGCTCGGTTGTGCTCGCCTCGGCCTGGGCGAGGGTCAATCCCGTGCTCATCCGTTAGATCAACTCCACCGGACGTCCCGAGAGCCGAGCGATGAGGCCGATGCGGAAGGTCACATCGCTCCACCGCTCCTCACCGCCCAGCACCTGCTCGAGCGGGAACATCGGCCAGACGTAGGGATTCGAGGTCTTGGGGAGTGTGGTCCCCTTGTTGTGCGGGTGCCAGATGCCACGGCGATCGCAGTCGTCGACGAAGCGCTCGTACATCTTGGTCCAGATCTCGTTGCGCCGGAGGAAGCCCAGGCGCGCCATGAGCTCGAGCCAGGCGAGCGCCGCCGGGATGTCCTGCTCCACGGCGTTGCGGTGCGGGAGATGATCACCCAGCACCACGTGCGGGACGTTCACGAGCTGCGTGCCGACGAGCTGCACCGGCTCTTGTCGCGGGAGCGGGCGGCTGAGATAGGCGTACAGGAGCTCCATCGCCTCGTGATACTCCCCCTGGAAGAGGGGCATATGCGCGATGAGATGGAGGGCGTGGAAGGTCGGGGGTGCGGCCTCCGGATGGAGTACCTGCTTGTTCCCCACGCGGATCCACGGCTTCTCCGCGAGCGGAGAGCGGAGGAACTCGGCGATCCGCTCGATGGTGCGACGCGCGAGACCGCGGAGACGCGGATCCCCCTCGAACCCCGCACCGGCGAGCGCGGCACCCGCCGCCTCACGCACCGTTCGACGATGCGCGAGGAGGAGTTCCTCCTCGACCTTCGCCCTGGTGGGGGCGAGCTCGAAGAGATTGGCGCGATCGACGTCCTCCTGCAGGAGCCGGAAGAGGACGCGCCGCGAGTGCACGAGCGGCGGCGACTCCTTGTCCCACCCGTATTCGGTCAGCCGGCGGAAGGCCGGGACGGTCCCGACCCCTTCGAAGTGCGCGGCACGCGCCGAGGGGGTGGTGAGGATCGACTGATTCCAGACCCCGTTGACGTCGGCCTGGAGGGCGAGTTCGATGGCCGGACGATAGGTATAAGGGAGGTTGCTCCACCCCGGCGTCACCTGACCGCCAAGCCTCGCGACCTCAGTGATGGCGCGATACTGCACCGGTGATGCCGCATTGTTGAGCACCCATTCCAGCGGAAAATCGACCGCAGGAGGGGGAGGAGGCGGGGGCGCGAATATCGAGACCGGGGTCACCACCGGGATCGGCACTTCGAGTTCTATTGCCATAAAGCCATGAAATACAAAGAGATGACAGCGCGTGTCCTCTCAGCGTTGAGAGGGCATTACAAGGATACACCACTCCAGGCATTTCGCCAGACTTTTCGCCTCCTATTCGGGGGTTTTTGTCGACTGGGACTGGGATCGGTCCCCCAAAGACCCCCGTCCCCCAACCCCCGTCCCCTGATCCCTGCATTTCTGTCTCCCTCCCCCGCCATTTCGGCGCCTTCCCTAGCGCCCCCCGCCACCCTGTCGTAATTCCACACGGAACGGACCTTGCACCTGAGGGTCTGACATGGAACCGAATCTTCCCGTCCCAACCAGCAGCCCCATCGTGAGCACGCGCCAGACTCTCCCGGTCCTCCCCCTCAGGGGCACCGTCATCTTCCCCGGCCTCACCGCCCCCATCGCGGCGGGCCGGCCCGGGACCCTGCGCGCCATCGAGGCGGCGCTCAAGGGCGACCGCCTCGTCTTCGCCGTCGCCCAGCGCGACAACACCGAGGAGCCCGACCCCGACATCCTCTACTCGATGGGCGTGATCGCCCGCATCGGACAGGTGCAACGGGGTCTGGGCGGGGTGCAGCTCCTCCTCCAGGGCGAGCAGCGCGCCACCGCACTCCAGTACAACACCACTGAGGGGTACCTCTCGGCGGTCATCGTCCCCGTCGAGGAGCTCGCGCCCGTCGAGGAGAAGGATCCCGCCTTCGTCGCCCTCCATAAGGAGATCCGCGAGCGCGCCGCCGAACTCGGTGAGCGGCGCGGCCTCCCGGAGGAGGTCGTGCACCAGGTGCTCGACTCCGTGACCGAGCCGGGGCGCTTCTCCGATCTCGTCGCCGGCTACATCGAGCTCCCCGTCCCTGAGAAGCAGGGGCTCTTGGAGACCCTCTCCATCGAGGATCGCCTCCGAAAGGTCCTCGTCCATGTGCAGCGCCAGATCTCCCTCTTGGAAGCGCAGGAGGAGATCAAGACACAGGTGCAGGAGGAGCTCGGCGAGCGGCAACGCGAGATGTTCCTGCGCGAGCAGATGAAGGCGATCCAGAAGGAGCTCGGCGACGACGACGCCTCCAAGGAGATCGAGGAGCTCCGTGCCACGCTCGAGGCGCTCGATCTCCCCAAGCAGGCGCGCACCGAGGTCGAGCGTGAGCTCGGCCGCCTCGAGCGCGCAGGGCGCGAGTCCATGGAGGCGCAGGTCATCCGCACCTATCTGGAGTGGATCGCCGAGCTCCCGTGGACCACCGTCTCCGACGATCAGCTCGATCTCACGCGCGCGAGCACGCAGCTCGATGCGGATCACTACGGCCTCACCGACGTGAAGGACCGGGTGCTCGAGTTCCTCGCCGTGCGGCAGCTCCGCGCGGCACAGGCTGCCGCGTCCGAGTCGACGGATGACGCCGAGACCAAGTCGAAGAAGGCGCGCGCGATGGCGAAGGGGCCGATCCTCCTCTTCACCGGCCCACCGGGCGTCGGCAAGACCTCGATCGCGAAGTCGATCGCGCAGTCGCTCGGCCGCGAGTACGTGCGCGTCGCTTTAGGGGGCGCGCGCGACGAGGCCGACATCCGTGGCCACCGCCGCACCTATGTGGGCGCGATGCCGGGGCGGATCATCCAGGGGATGAAGCAGGCGGGGACCAAGAACCCCGTCTTCCTCCTCGATGAGGTCGACAAACTCGGGCAGTCGTTCCAGGGCGATCCCTCGAGCGCCCTCCTCGAGGTGCTCGACCCCGCGCAGAACGACTCCTTCACCGATCACTACCTTGGGGTCCCCTTTGACCTCTCCGAGGTGCTCTTCATCGCGACGGCGAACTTCGTGCAGAACATCCCCGGGCCTCTCCTCGACCGCATGGAGGTCGTGGAGTTCGCGGGGTACACCGAGCGCGAGAAGCAGGAGATCGCCAAGACATACCTGATCCCGCGCCAGCTCGAGGAGAATGGGCTCGGCGACAAGGCGGTCGTCTTCAGCGACGAGGCCGTCGCCTCGCTCGTGAGCCAGTACACCCGCGAGAGCGGGGTGCGACAGCTCGAGCGCGAGGTCGGCAAGGTCGCGCGCAAGGTCGCGCGGCGCATCGCCACCAAGGAGGGCGCCGATCCCACCAGTGATGGCGTCATCTCCGCCGACGAGGTGCGCGAGCTCTTGGGCCGTCCGCGCGTGCACCCCGAGAAGGCGAACGTCGCCCACGAGGTGGGGATGGCGACCGGGATGTACTACACACCGATGGGGGGCGACATCATGTTCGTCGAAGCCTCGGTCCGTTCGATCGCCGCGCCCTCGAGCGCCGGCGAAGGGGGCGCCCCGGTCTCGCTGATCCTCACCGGCCAGCTCGGCGACGTGATGAAGGAGTCGGCGCGCGCCGCCTTCACCTACGTCACCAAGAACGCCGAGCAGTTGGGGATCCCGCGCACCCGCTTGGGTGCGGTGGAGACGCACATCCATGTGCCGGCGGGCGCGATCCCCAAGGATGGGCCCTCGGCGGGGGTCGCGATCTCGACCGCATTGGCGAGCGAGCTCTCCGGACGTCCGGTCCGGAAGGACCTCGCGATGACCGGTGAGGTCACCCTCCGCGGTCGCGTCCTCCCGATCGGGGGGGTGAAGGAGAAGGTCCTCGGCGCCCTCCGCGCCGGGATCACCGACATCATCCTCCCCAAGGCGAACGAGGCCGATGTGGAGGATGTCCCCGAAGAGGCCCGCGGGAAGCTGCGCTTCCACTTCGTGGAGTCGCTGCACGAGGTCCTGGCCATCGCGCTCCTCCCGGAACCAGGTCGGACCACCGGGGAACCGCTGGCGGTCGTGGCGTAGTATCATCGAGGGGGATCGCGCCGGTGGAGGCGAGGTCCCCGTCCCTCACCTCGGAGTCTCATCCGTGCGTCGTGCGTTCGTCGCCCTCTCGGTCCTCCTCCTCGGCGTCTCACTTGGCTCCTCCGCGCTCCACGCGCAGGCGGACCGCGTCTCCATCCAGGTCACCGATGTGCGGGGGAATGCGATCCCCTTCGCCTTCGTGCAGATCACCAAGGGGGTGAGCCGCGTGGCCGACGATTCGGGGCGCGCGGTCTTCTCGGTCAAGAACGCCGATTCGCTGAACCTCCAGGTGCGACGCATCGGCTTCGATCCCTTCTCCGGGTGGACCAAGCGGCGCAACGAGAGCGGGGCCTTCGTGGTCGATCTGATCCCGCTCCCACGGACCCTCGATCCGGTGACGATCGCCGGGCGGCGTGACACCCCGCTCGCGCGCACGGGGTTCTACGATCGCGTCGAGCGGATCCAGCGTGGCTCGTATTCCGCACGGATGATCACCCCCGAGGAGATGGATCTGCGCAATCCGATCCGTCTCTCGCAGGTGCTCGCGGGGGAGAGCATGGTCAAGGTGACCCCGTACAACGGCAAGGCGGTGCTGATGGGACGTGGGATCGCCTGCGCGATGACGATCCTCCTCGATGGCCAGCGTCTCACCGGGACCTACGAGGAAGCCGTGGGGAATCCCAGTCCCCCGCCGATGTCCTCGCTCGGGTCGATCGATGAGATCATCAACGCGCAGTCGATCGCGGCGATCGAGGTCTATGGGAGCGCCGCTGCCGTGCCCGCCGAACTCCAACGGGTGGCGGGAGGTCGGATGGCGCAGGGCTGTGGGCTCGTCGCGATCTGGACCGGCTCACGCCGCTGACGCACGCCGCTGACCCACGTCGGCGCGCCGACCGCGCGCCCACCCCTCAGCGATAGCGGATCGGCGTGGTGCGGCCGAGCTCGTCCACCACGAAGCGCGGCGCCATCGGCGCCCCGAGCACGATGAGCTCCTCCGACGCGGCGCGCAGCGACGCGCCCATCGCCCCCGCCCCGATCGCGACCGGTGGCGTCGGCACGGTGTAGGGCTCAGCCGTGGTGAGACGCACGATGTAGCCCAAGTCGGCGAGCGACTGCAGCGTCATCTTGGAGAGCGGGTTGTTCGTCTGGAGATACCCCGTCATGAGCTCCCCTTGGAAGACGCTCTCCTTCCAATGCGAGTCGATCGTCCCCACCCCGCAGGTGAGGGCCGCGTCGAGATCGAGACAGTTCTCGGCCGGCACCGCGCCGCCTTGGCAGGCCGTCGTCCCGCCGTGGTCGCTCACACACGCCGTCGCGGCAAGCGGCCCCGTGACACGCACCGTCGCAAGCCCGCTGTCGGCGAGGATCCCGCGCCGCCGCCAGAGGGTCCCGACCCCCACGATGTGCAACATCTCGTGGAGGACGACGGCATTCAGGCGCCCCTTGTTGGCGAGATCGGTGAGGTCGGCACTGTCGAAGCGCATGATCCCGACCACGGTCAGTCCGCCGGTGACGCGCGTGAGACAGGGGCCCGCCGAGCCCAACGTCTTCCCCACCCCGTCGATCGCCTCGACCTTGGCGTAGATGACGAGGTCGTCGACGATCTCATCGAGTGCCGAGGTGCCGGTCATCGAGGCGCTGCACTTGGTGAGATCGAAGGGGGCTTCCTTGCTCCCGACCTTCGCCGCCTGGAGGTCATTGAGGATGATCTCCTCGATGCGCGCCGCGGCGGCGTCGAAGGCGGTGGCGACGGTGCCCGTCGGTTTGGTCCCGACCCACCGCAGATCGATGTCGAAGGTCGTGTCATTCGTCGCCGCAGGGGCGGTGGAGTCCGTGCACCCCCCGACGAGGACGAACAGACCGAGCGCGCCGGCGAGGGCGAGAGTGCGCGGCATCATGGCTTCCGCTTCTTGAGGGGGATCGGACGGCCGGCGGAATCGAGCTCATAGCTCGGCCCGAAGGCGGAGTCGTAGCCGATGACCGCGCCACCCGTGGGGGGGCTGGCGGATGAGGCCTTCCCCACACTCGGCGCGGTCGACGGCGCGACCGGAGCCCCGGGCGTCGTGTCGGAGACGGCGGCACTCTCGGGGACGAGGTCGTCCGGGGCGGCCTGCATCGTCGGCGTCGCACTCCCGTCCTTGGGGGCGTCGGCCTTCTTCCCGCAGGCGACGGTGAAGAGGAGCAGGCCGCCCACAGCGAGGACGGCGGGGGAGGGGAATCGTCGGTCGAGGGTCATGAGGAAAAGTATGGGGGAGCGGATGCGTGGGGGGGAGGATGCCGCGTCGGGCTTTCGTGTCTCCGCACGCGACCGTAACATCACGCCATGTCCTACCCTCGCCGGATTCCCTTGGGTCATCCCGTTCGCCGTGGTGGGGCGATCCTCGCCCTGACCCTCGCCCTCGCCGCTTGCGGGGAGGGTGGCTCCCCCGCGGGCACCATCGAGGTCGACGGGAGCTTCGCCCGGATCGTGAACGAGGTCCTCTCCCCGTCCTGCGCGACCAGCGGATGCCACGTGAGCGGGTCGGGTCAGGTCGCCCTGAGCGGCGCTGGCGCCTACGACGCGCTCGTGAACGCCACCCCGACGCATCCCGGGGCGCGACTCGCCGGACTCAAGCGGGTGGTCCCCGGACGCCCCGACAGCTCGCTCCTCTATCTCCGCCTCCTCGCGCCGACGCATCCCTTGCCGATCGACCTCGGCCCCGTGATGCCCGAGGGCCGGGCCCCGCTCACCGCGGGACAGGTGGAATACCTCCTGCAGTGGATCGCCGCCGGCGCCCCGCGTCGCGGCGAAGTGGCCGATGCGGCGCTCCTCGCCGATAAGACCGCGCAGACGCAGGCCGCCTTCCAGCCGCTCGTCGCACCGGCGGCGGGGACCGGGATCCAACTGCGCGTCGAGCCCTTCACCGTCGCCAAGCACTTCGAGCGCGAGCTCTTCGTCCATCGACGCGCCGCGACCACCACCGATCTCTATGTGCGTCGCATCCATTTCCGGATGCGCCCCAATAGCCATCACTTCGTGATCTACGGGTTCAATTCGACGATCCCCAGCTTCCTCGTCCCCGCGTACGATGCCGTGCGGGACATCCGGAACCCCGATGGGTCGATGAACACGACCAACATGGTCACGATGGGGTACCACACCTTCTTCGGCGGCGCGATGCAACCCGAGTTCGCCTACGAGCTCCCGCCGGGCGTCGCGCTCAAGATCCCCGCGGGGACCGGGCTCGACCTCAACGTGCACTACGCGAACCACACCGAGGCCCCGATCAGCGGGGAGGCGGCGGTGAACCTCCACACCATCCCGCTCGCGCAGGTCACGAAGGTCGCGCGCACGCTCAACTGGGGGAACCAATCGATCACCCTCCCCGCCGGGCAGCGCACGACGCTCGAGCGGACCTTCACCGTCACCGACTCGACGACGATCATCGCCCTCACCTCGCACACGCATCGGCTCGGCGAGCGCTTCGTGATCAGGGTCGTCGGGGGCGCGCGCGACGGGGAGGTGGTCTACGAGAGCACCGATTGGGAGCACCCCGCCTTCCTCCTCCTCCCGCAGCCGGTGCGTCTCGGTCCCGGGCAGGGACTCAAGTCGATCGTCACCTACAACAACACCACCGCCGCGACCGTCCGCTTCGGGCTCCAGAGCACCGACGAGATGGGGATCATCTTCGGCTACGCGTACTGACCGGCCCCGCGCCGAGGATCAGCGCACCACCGGTACCGGATACGCGGAGCGGAGCGCGGTGAGATAGTCACCGAAGAGCGCCTTCGTCGCCGCGAACTCCTCGCGCACCTTCGTGCGGAAGGGGGCATCGGTCGCGAAATCATGGAGGAGGGCGGCCATCGCCATCGCATCGATCCGGAAGCCGGTGTGTCCGATGTCGTTCAGCGCATCGGCTTCCATCTCATAGGTGTGGAATCCCCCGCTCGAGGAGTAGGCGCTGAATCCCACGCCAGGCAGATCGCGCGAGACGCTCCCCGTCTCCTCCCACCCCTGCGGCTTCTGCGGCGCCTCGCGGACGCGCGTGCCACCGTACCGCCGCACATAGGCGAAGGCGACCTCGTTGAGCGCCCCCACCGAGATCCCGTCACGCATGCTCCCATACGGTTCGATGCTGACCCGTGTCCCCGTGGCGAGGGCGGCCGCTCGCGCGGCGTCATCCACCATCTGGCGCACCTGGGCGAGGTAGACCTCGTCGGGGTAGCGGATGTAGTAGTCCGCCACCGCGCGATCGGGGACGACGTTCGGCGCCTTCCCTCCCTCGGTGATGATCCCCTGGATCCGCGCCTCGGGCCGGATGTTCTTCCGGATCCCGTCGACGTTCGTGAAGAAGCGCACCACCGCGGTCAGCGCATCGCGCCCCTCCCACGGCATCATCTGGTGCGCAGGCGCCCCACTGAAGACGTACTTCACCCCATCGATGTTCAGGCAGCAGGAGCCGAATCCCGGCGCGGGACGCTGGGTGTCAGTGCTCGAATGCGACCGGACCGCGACGTCGAGTCCCGCGAAGACCCCGCGTTCATGCATCACCGTCTTCGACGGAGGCGGCATCATCTCCTCCGCCGGCGTCCCGATCACCGTCACCGTCCCCGGCGTCCCCGTCCGCGTCAGGAACTCCGCCACCGCCACCGCGGCCGCGAGCCCGATCGGTCCCTGCGCGCTGTGCTGATCGCCATGATAGTCCCGCACCGTCCCACGCAGCGCGTCGTATTCGACGATGACGCCGAGCTGTGGCCCGGGGGTCCCCTTGCGGTACGTCGCGCGGAACGCCGTGGGGAGATCGGCGACCCCGACGGTGACCTCGAAGTCATGTGCACGGAGCCAGTCGACGAGGATCCCGACCGAGCGACGCTCCTCGAATCCGATCTCCGGATGCCGGGTGATGTCGTCCGACATCGCCTGCAGCTCCCCTTCCCAGAGCGCCCGCGCCCGCTCGACGACGGCATCGCGCGTGGCGCTCCGCGCCGTCGTCAATCGACGGGCGAGGACGGATGCATCGATCCGCGTCTGCAACGCCTCGAGCCGCGCGAGGACCTCGGTCGCGGCCGCACGTTGGGTGGGGGTCTCCTGCGCCCCGGCCGATCCGAGGGCGAGCACGACGAGAGAGAGGAGGATGCGCATCGGGAGAAGGTAACTCAGAAGCCGAGGAGCGCCCCGACCCTCAGGAGCCGCCGCGCATCCACACGCAATGGCGCGGGCTCCGTCCCCGGCACGAAGTGCTCCACCACCCGCCGCTCAGCGGGTGTCTCAGGCTCCGAGAGCTTCCCGGTCGCGCGATCGAGCTCGGCAGTGATCACCGTCGACGGGGGATCCCACGCATCGGGGGTGAGTCCCCCCCAGCGCGCGAGCATCTGGCCGAAGATCGGCGCCGCGAAGGTCCCGCCCGCCGCCAACGGGGTGATCGTCTTCGGCCGATCGAATCCGATCCAGACCCCCGCCACGAGATGCGGGACGATCCCGATGAACCAGACATCGGTGTTGGCATCGGTGGTCCCCGTCTTCCCCGCGACGGGGATCGTCGCGGGGATCGCGCGGCGCACCGCCGTGCCGGTCCCCGTCTCCACCACGTCACGCATCAGATCACGCGTCACCCAGGCCACCGCACTGTCCATCGCCGGCGCATTCATCACGACGGGCTCGCTATGGATCTGTCGTCCTGACGGATCATCGACGCGCAGGACGATGCGCGGCTCCACCGAGGCGCCGAGGTTCGCGAAGGCGGTGAAGGAGGCGACGAGGTCGATCGGGCGGACCGCCGAGGCACCGAGCGCGCTCGAGGGGAACTTCGCGATCGGGGCATCGATCCCCATCCGCTGGGCGAGGGCGACGATCGAGTCGGCACCGAGCTGCTCCCAGAGTCGGACCGCCACCGGGTTCCGCGACTGCGCGAGCGCCTCGCGGAGCGTGATGTCGCCGAGGAAGGTGCCGTCAGCGTTCTGGGGCGAGTAGGTCGTGCGATCGTAGCGCACGGTGATCGGCGCATCGGAGACGATCGCCGTCGGTGGGACGGAGTCCATCAGCGCGCGCGCGTAGATGATCGGCTTGAACGACGACCCCGGTTGGCGCGTGGCGTTCACCGCCCGATTGAACGCCGAGGTCTGGTAGTCACGACCGCCGACGAGGGCGCGCACATCCCCCGTCGCGGACTCCATCGCGACGACCGCACCTTGCAGGAAGTCGGTGGACCCCTTGGGGCGCTCGGCGAAGGTCGTATGGCGATACCCACGCTGCAGCTCCACCGTCCGCAGGCCGTCGCGGAGCGCGGTGACCGCCGACCGCTGCAGCGCCGGGTCGAGCGAGGTCGTGATGCGGTAGCCGCCATTCCCCACGGGGATGTTCGCGCGCTCGAGGCGCACGCGCACCACGTCGAGGTAGTAGCGCACCTGGAGATCGGTGATGACGTCGGGTGCGGTGCGCACCGGCTCGGCCCGCGCCGATCGTACCTGCGCCGCGGTGAGGTACCCCTGGTCGCGCATCAACGCGAGCACCGTGTTGCGACGGTCGCGATTGCGCTCGGGGTGCGTGATCGGATCGAAGAGCGCCGGCCCCTTGGGCATCGCCGCGAGCGAAGCCGCCTCCGCGATGGTGAGCCGCGCCGCCGACTTCCCGAAGTAGTACCGCGCCGCCGTCTCGATCCCGTAATACTGCCGCCCGAAGTGGATCTGATTGAGATACGCCTCGAGGATCTGCGCCTTGGAATAGCGTCGCTCCATCTCGCGCGCCGCCGCCTGCTCCCGGAGCTTGCGCCCCAAGCTCCTATCGGACCGGTCGATGATCGTGGGATGCATGTTCCCCACGAGCTGCTGCGTGATGGTGCTCGCGCCGCGTGAGGCGCCCAGGAGGTTGTCCTTCACCGCCGCGGCGATCCCCACCACGTCCACGCCGTCGTGCTGATAGAAGCGGCGATCCTCCACGGCGACAAAGGCCTGCGCCACATAGGGCGGCAGGGCCGCGAGGGAGACACTGGTGCGCCACTCGCGGCCGATCTCCCCGATCAGCGTCCCCTCGCGGGCGAAGACCTGCGAGGACTGGGCCGGGCGGACGATCCGCCACGCCTCCCCGATCGCCACCGGCTGGGCGGCCTGAGGCGCAGGGGACGGGACCCCCTGCGCGCGACCGAGACCGGCCGCGGCGGGGAGGAGGGCGAGGAGGAGCCGAAGACGCATGGGACCCTCAATTGTACACCCCGTTCCCTCT
>Ga0222713_10000802_pt1 | contig 35715 bp, 27 predicted proteins | sample C33_649DmetaG_FD_165061 | JGI IMG/M metagenome (GOLD analysis project Ga0222713, IMG submission 165061) | Estuarine water microbial communities from San Francisco Bay, California, United States - C33_649D | ecosystem: Environmental > Aquatic > Marine > Unclassified | place: USA: California... | reverse complement strand
CTATGTCAAAAAGAGTCGCAATTATTGGAGCTGGTCCTGCTGGTTTAACTGCTGCATACTTACTTGCAAAAGGCAATCAAGAAGTGGTTGTTTTTGAAAAAGATCCGAATTATGTGGGTGGAATTTCAAGAACCGAATCTTATAATGGCTATCATTTTGATATTGGTGGACACCGATTTTTTTCTAAGTCAAAAGAAGTAGAAGATTTTTGGACCGAAATATTAGGGGATGAAATGTTAGAGCGTCCAAGAAGTTCTCGCATCTATTACAACAACCATTTTTTCTCATATCCACTGGTGGCTTTTGAGGCTTTACGAAAACTAGGCATTTTTGAAAGTGCTTTATGTGTTTTAAGTTATTTGAAAGCAAAAGCATTTCCGGTAAAAAATCCAACCAATTTTGAAGAGTGGGTAACCAATCAATTTGGAAAAAGACTGTTTAATATTTTCTTTAAAACCTATACCGAAAAAGTATGGGGTATTCCTTGTAACGAAATCAGTGCTGACTGGGCGGCGCAGCGTATTAAAGGACTTTCTTTAAGTAGTGCCATTTTTAACGCGCTATTTAAGCCAAATAAAAAAGCCACAGATAAAGACAAGGTGATAAAAACACTCATCGATTCATTCAGGTATCCAAAACAAGGGCCAGGAATGATGTGGGAGGCTTGTGCCGAAAAAAGCAAGGCCATGGGTGTTACACTGCATATGAATTGCGGAGTTCAAAAAATTGAATATGCCAATCATTCATGGACCGTGCAAACTACAAGCCAAGGACATGTAACTGGCTTTGATTATGTACTTTCAACGGCTCCTATGCGTGAGCTTGTAGCTAATGTATTACCTGCTTTTCCGGCAACAGTTGCTGCAAACGCTGCTGCACTTGGTTATCGCGATTTTTTAACGGTGGTACTTATTTGTAAAGATGAAGATGCGTTTTCTGATAACTGGATTTATATCCACGATCCAAAGGTAAAAGTGGGTAGGGTGCAAAACTTTAAATCATGGAGTCCTTACATGGTGCCTGATCCAAGCATGGCTTGTTATGGCCTCGAATATTTTTGTTTTGAAGGAGATGGACTTTGGACTAGTTCCAACGATGATTTAATTGAACTTGGTAAAAAAGAAATAGAAAAAATTGGCCTTACAAAAGCCACAGCCGTAGTTGATGGTTACGTAGTGAGACAACCCAAAGCATATCCGGTGTATGATCAGTTTTATAAAGCGAGGGTGGATAGTGTGAGAGATGCGCTTGCAAATTATCCGGGACTTTATTTAATAGGCCGTAATGGTATGCACAAATACAATAACCAAGACCATTCCATGATGACTGCGATGCTTGCTGCAAAAAATATTATTGCAGGTAAAGAGTTGTATAATTTATGGGATGTGAATGAAGACGCCGAATACCACGAAGGTGGTGATAGAGGAGCGTCGGGCCGTATGGTACCTCAAAAAAATAATTAATACCCGTATTTCTTTTTCCAGCGCTGTACTAAAAAGCTTCTGATTTCATTTTCTCTGGCATTGTTGCCTGGAGTATATAGTGTAGTTCCTTTAATGGCTTCCGGAAAAAATTCAAGGTCCACAAAATTGTTTTCGCCTAAGTGGGCATACTTATAATCTTTACCATAATCCATTTGTTGCATGAGTTTGGTTGGCGCATTGCGTAAATGGAGTGGCACAGGAAGGTCGCCAGTTTTTGCAACAAGTGCTAGCGCGTCATTAATAGCAACATAAGCGGCGTTGCTTTTGGGAGAAGACGCTAAATAAGTAGCACACTGTGATAATATAATGCGGGACTCTGGATATCCAATTTTGCTAACAGCGTCAAAAGTATTATTGGCAAGTAAAAGTGCATTGGGGTTAGCATTGCCAATGTCTTCGCTGGCAAATATGAGCATGCGCCTTGCAATAAATTTCACATCTTCTCCGCCTTCTATCATGCGCGCTAGCCAGTAAACGGCTGCATTTGGATCACTGCCACGCATACTTTTAATAAAGGCAGAAATGATATCATAATGCTGTTCACCGCCTTTATCGTAGATGGCTAATTTTTGTTGTGCTACCTGCATCACAATTTTATCTGTAATGATAATAGTGTCATTGCCAGCACCCGTTTGAACAACGAGTTCTAATAGGTTGAGTAGTTTTCTGGCATCGCCACCAGCAATTTTAAATAGCGCAGCTGTTTCTTGTAATTGAATAGGAAGGGTAGATAAGTAGCTGTCTTTTTTGATCACCTCACTAATAAGTACGTGTAGGTCCTGTTCTTGTAATTGTTTTAAAACAAATACTTGACACCTACTTAGTAAGGCATTATTCACTTCAAAAGAAGGATTTTCTGTGGTGGCACCAATGAGGGTGATAATACCTTTTTCAACGGCTGCTAAAAGGGCATCTTGTTGTCCTTTATTAAAGCGGTGTATCTCATCAATAAATAATACTGCACCTGGTTGGTCTTTGGCTTTTTCAATCACTTCCCTAACTTCTTTGACACCACTGCTAATGGCACTTAATTGAAAATAGGGGGCGTTTAATTGGTGGGCTATAATATTCGCAATGGTAGTTTTGCCTACACCCGGTGGCCCCCATAAAATCATGGAAGGAATATGTCCTTTTGCAATACTTGTGTTTAAAATACTTCCCTTACCTGTTAAGTGTTCTTGGCCAACTAGGTCTTCTAGTTTACTCGGCCGCATTCGTTCGGCAAGGGGGGTATGGTTATTCACTTTCAAATACGTAGCTATAAGCCTTTAAAAATGCAAATTGTATTCTAGTATGTACGAGTAAAATGGTGCTTGTGATGAGCATAAAAATAGCCGTGTACCTTAGCATTTGTCCAACAAACGCAGGTGTAATGCTTGGTGGCAAACTAGCCTGCGTTTCCATGGCTTTGGTAACAAAATCATTAAACTCTATAGGACGCAACATTAAAATAGCAATGCTGTTTAATAAAAACATAAATGCAGTACCCACACTAATGTAGCCATTTATTTTAATCCAATCTTTTAAACTAGGATTGCAATTTTTAGCTTTATTGATGGCTGTAGTTACAAAACGAAGGCTAGAAAAAGCATAAATGGTAATACATGAAAATATAAATACGACAATAAGGAGTGCTGGATTTACAAGTGCTGTTGGAAGCACAAGTAGTGACATAAAACCAAACAATAACGCTATTGGAATTAATAAGTAAGTGAGTACTTTAAAAATTTGCACCTGCTTCATAATTACAATTTACGCTTTGTCCGTTAGGTTTAATTTGATTTGCAATTCAACAAATTGCTTGTCATCGATAGTGCTTGGTGCGTCGAGCATAACGTCTCTTCCTGCATTGTTTTTAGGGAATGCAATAAAGTCTCTAATGCTTTCTGATCCGCCAAGTATAGAACATAACCTGTCAAAACCAAATGCCAGTCCACCATGTGGAGGAGCGCCATATTCAAAAGCGCCTAATAAAAAGCCAAATTTATGAAGGGCTTCTTCTGTGGTCATGCCAAGTGCGTCAAACATTTTTTCTTGAAGGGCGCGTTGGTATATTCTAATAGAGCCTCCGCCAATTTCATTACCATTTAAAACCATATCGTATGCATTGGCTTTAATGGTGGCGTATGGGTGCTCTAAATATTTATCTGCGTTTTCAATAACAGGGCTGTTATTGATCATGATGTTAATATGATCAGGCTTTGGTGAAGTGAACGGGTGGTGCCTAGCTACCCATCTGTTTTCTTCTTCGGCGTATTCAAATAATGGGAAATCTAGTACCCATAATAATTTAAATTCATCGTCTTTTCTGAAGCCTAATTTTTTACCCATTTCAAGCCTTAATTCAGAGGTTGCTTTACGGGTTCTTTCTTCTTTTCCTGCTAGTATTAAAACAAGGTCGCCAGCTACTGCACCAGCCGCATCTGCGATGGCTTTTAATTTGTCTTCGGTGTAAAATTTATCGACACTGCTCTTGTAAGAGCCATCTAAGTTGCACTTAATGTATACAAGACCTTGCATGCCTATTTGCGGGCGTTTAACCCACTCAGTAAGCTCATCTGTTTGTTTGCGGGTATATTCGCTACAACCTGGCGCTGCTATGGCTAAAACGGTTTCTGCATTGTCAAATACGCCAAATCCAGCACCATTAATTAAGTGACCAGTTGCTTCTATTTTACCACCTTTTAAAAACGCAGATTTTAAGTTGGCAATTTTCATTCCAAATCTAATATCTGGTTTATCGTTACCAAACTGCCACATGGCGTCTTCCCAGGTCATTCTTTCGATGCCCTCTGTGTAATCAATATTTTTTACGTCTTTAAAAACGCGTCTAATTAAATCTTCGAACATTTGTAAAATATCTTCCTGTTCTACAAATGCCATTTCACAATCTATCTGTGTGAATTCTGGTTGTCTATCGGCTCTTAAATCTTCGTCTCTAAAACATTTTACAATTTGATAGTAACGGTCGTAACCACTCACCATTAATAGTTGCTTAAATGTTTGTGGCGATTGTGGTAGTGCATAAAACTGACCCGGGTTCATGCGGGATGGAACCACAAAGTCACGTGCACCCTCTGGCGTAGACTTAATTAAAAAAGGCGTTTCAATATCCATAAACCCCTTTTCGTGTAAGTAGTTTCTTACCGAACGGTTTACGTTGTATCTTAATTCTAAATTTTTCTTGACAGCATTTCTGCGTAAATCGAGGTAGCGATATTTCATGCGTAGATCATCGCCGCCGTCTGTGTCATCTTGAATGGTAAAAGGAGGTACCGCCGATTTATTAAGAACCACACAACTACTCACAATAATTTCAATGTCACCAGTTTCAATGTTTGGATTTTTATTGCTTCGATTCGCTACAGTTCCTTTGGCTTGTAGCACAAATTCTCTACCTAGTGGGTTTTCATCCAAAAATGAGGCCATTGACTCACCGAGTAATAATTGTGTAATGCCATAACGGTCCCTTAAATCGACAAAAGTAATGGCGCCAAATTTTCTAACTGTTTGAACCCAACCTGCAAGGGTTACTTCACTGCCAACATGGCTTTCTCTTAATTCTCCACAGTTATGTGAACGGTACATAGTGCTAATTTATTGATCCAATAATTTGAAGGGCAAATATACTTCAAATGCAGGTAGAACCCATTCAAAATGGGGGTATTGCACCCACTAATTACATGGTTTCTGCATCATTTTTGTGCCTCGGCTTCCAGATTAAGTAGTAGAAAGCTAAAATAAGCACACCTATTCCAAATGGAATCATGGCTAGGTGCTTGTAGGTGATGCCAAAGCAAGCGATGGCTTCATCAATTCCAAAAAACTCAGAAACCATCCAAAATGAGTTAGCGCTAATCCATACAGTAATGGCCAAATTATGACAGAGTTCCGACATGTACTGTCTTGTGCGCCATGAAATTATAATTGAAATAGCAAGTGTTGGTACAATCATGATAATCCCGAGTAGCGGAATCCCTAAGCACCAGGCAATATCTTTAAAAAGCCAAAACACAATGTGTAAATTTTCCATTTTTCGGTACTGAATTGGAATTACATATTCGCTGCTGTTTTTTGAATTTGGCATGATCTTATTATTAATTTGCTAAAATATTAAATCTATCAATGGAAGCCTCATTATCTAGGGTTGTTTGTTGCAAAATATGGGAAGTAAATTGTTCTGCAAAGAAGGGTGCTAGTGAACATCCTTTGGTTCCCATGCCATTAAAGATGCCTATGTTTTTATAAATAGGGTGCATGCCTACAAATGGCCTTCGTTGTGTATTTGCCGGCCTTATGGCTGCAATATGGTCAATCACCTCATATGGAATTGTAAGCCACTCGTTTAGTGCTGCTATTGTTTTTTCTTTAAAACTAGGCGAGGGGTCATCATTGTAATTATCCCATTCGTAATTAGAGCCGACCCAAAATATACCATCTTTCCAAGGTACAATGCTAAATGATTTTTTATAGATATAACGATTGTCTAAATCATTGATTTTTACTAGTAAAGCCTCTCCTTTATTGGGTGCAAAAGGAAGTTGTTTAAAGTATGGATTGTTTTGACCTTTGGCGCCTTCGCAAAAAATAATTTGGTTGGCGGTGTAATTTTTATAAACAATTTGATCCGCTGTAACCCCTAGTTTTTTAAAATCAAAAACATCTTCTATTAGTGCGTTTTTTTCAATTAAATATTGGCGCCAATGATGCAGCAAATTTTCTAAATGTATAAGCCAGCAAGGGTCAATAACGGTGTGTCCAAAAGGGGCGTCAAATGCAGCTGCAATCGTATTTGGCAAAGGCTGTGTGGAGAGGTAAGTAGGATCCTCGGCAATCCTATCTTCAAAAGCTTTATGCATTTGTTCGCTGGCGTGAAAATTGACAATATTACACTGTTGTATAATTTTGGTATTGAGTTTATTTTCAAGTGCTTTATAGATGCGAACTGCTGCTGGCATAACGTCGTCTATTTGCCAGGTTTTTACGATCCGTCTTCCAGTAACCGGATTAATAACACCACTGGCTATTTTACTGGCTGCCTTTTTATTACCATCATCAATTACGAGCACTTTTTGATGCTGCTCCATAAGTGTGCTACTTAACACTGTACCACTAATGCCTTGGCCAACTATAATGATATCGTAGTGGTTTTGATGCATTATTCTTCGACTCTTATTTCGATGGCAGGAATAAATAGCTTGATAGGACTCTGTTTTGGGGTATTTGTTTTGAGACTTACAAAAGTATTGCCCGTGTTAAAAACACCAGCACTTGTAAGTATATATTGGTAATTGATTACCTGCTTGGCTAAACGATTAGCGCCAATCTCTTGTGTAAAATAGGAGGTGTATTTTTTTGCAGCACTGTTTTGCGGAAGTAGTAGGGCTGTGCCGCCCATGATGTTCTCTTCGAAAGATATTTTTTCAAATGCGCCTGGAGTAGAAATGGCAACAGTAATGTTAAGTGTATCTCCTACATGCAGTGTTGCATTTTCTGGAAGCACAATCCAACGGCCATTTATTTTTTGTTGGATTATTTTTTGTAGACCAAATGATTTATTAGACTTTATTGGTTTTTCAATTTTGTTATAGTGTGTCCAAATAATTTTAGTTTCCGAATTATTTTTTGCAACTGAATGATTTGTTTGAAGCGTATAATTCCCCATTTCATTAGTAATAAAATCACTTAGTAATAAGGTGTCAAACCGTGCACGACCTGCACTGGTAAATTGTTTGTTACCCATTTGTAATTTCCAATAATCAAGTGGGGAAGAAGCGGTAAACGAAATGCGCATATTGTTATGTGTGCTGCTTTCTGGGGCATTTAGTAGCGCACTAAAAATGCCTTTTAGTGTGGTGTCTTTACTGGTTTTTAAAACCACTGAATCTGAAACAAGTATTCTATTGGTGTGTACAAAAAAACTATCGGTGTAAGTACTCTTTGATATTACCTCTTTTTTATTTTCTAATACGGTTGCTTCCAATTGATAGAGTAGTAATTGCATATAGCCAAAGGCAGCTTGAATGGGAAATTGAATGCGCGTTTCAGTGCCTGCATCAATGCTATAAAACTGTGATGGAAAAACGTTTTGAAACCAACCATCTACGGGGCTATTATTTGACGGGTTAATGAGTGATAAGTGAACCTGACCGGTAACTGGCTTATTGGTTTTATTTACAATTGTAGCAGTTATAAATGATTTGTCACCTTCTCTTAAAAAGTTTGCATGTCGCCCACTAATAACGACTTGACCTTTAGCCATATAAATGCTACCAAGGGCAATCACCATTAAAAAAAGAAGGGGCTTCATATTTGTAAATCTAATCATTGATAGGCAAAAAAAAGCCTGCAACAAATGTTACAGGCCTTCATTAAAAAGTCTAATTATTTATTAATAACTTCTGCCATTGTTTTTCCAATATCTGCTGGGCTAGCAACCACATGAATACCACAAGCTGCCATAATTTTCATTTTAGCTGCTGCTGTGTCGTCTGCACCGCCAACAATTGCACCCGCGTGGCCCATTCTTCTGCCCGGAGGCGCTGTTTGACCAGCAATAAATCCTACAACAGGTTTTGTTTTATTGGCTTTAATCCATTCTGCTGCTTCTGCTTCCATGCTACCACCAATTTCACCAATCATAATAATACCATCGGTTTCTGGATCGTTCATTAATAATGCTACTGCGTCTTTTGTAGGGGTGCCTATAATTGGATCACCACCAATACCAATTGCGGTAGAAATTCCCATACCCGCTTTAACCACTTGGTCTGCAGCTTCGTAGGTTAGTGTACCGCTCTTTGAAACAATACCAATACGTCCTGGCTTGAAAATAAAACCTGGCATGATACCTACTTTTGCTTCGCCAGCAGTAATAACGCCAGGGCAGTTAGGTCCAATAAGTCGGGTTGTTTTTCCGAGTAAATAGTTTTTAACTTTTACCATGTCTTGCACTGGAATACCTTCTGTGATACAAACAACAAGTTCGATACCAGCATCGGTCGCTTCCATAATAGCATCCGCTGCAAATGCAGGGGGTACAAAAATGATACTCACATTAGCGCCAGTTGCTGCAACAGCATTAGCCACTGTATTAAATACAGGCTTATCTAAATGCGTGCTACCTCCCTTTCCAGGAGTTACACCACCTACCACGTTGGTGCCATATTCAATCATTTGTGTAGCGTGGAACGTACCTTCTGTTCCGGTAAATCCCTGAACAATTACTTTCGAATTCTTATTAACTAATACTGACATAGTGATCTCGGTATTTTTATTTGCCGCAAAAATAGGTGAAAAACAATACCTTACCTTCTTTCCTATTAAACTTTACCAAAATATCCCGTTCAATCCCTACTTTTGCGCTCGACTTCGCAAAAGTCTTCATTTTAAAATTAAACACATGGCAACTACTTCAGACATCTCACGTGGAGTGATCCTTAAATTAGACGGAAGCTTATATTCAGTTGTTGAATTTGGCGAGAACAAGACGGCTCGTGCAGCAGCAAAGGTTTGGGCAAAATTAAAAGGTGTAGACAACAAAAGATCTATTGAAAAAACATGGAATAGTGGTGAAACCATTTACCCTGTTCGTGTTGAGAAAAGAGCTTTCCAGTTTTTATACAAAGACGAAAGTGGCTTCAACCTTATGAACAATGAGACTTTCGAGCAAATTGCACTAGGTGAAGAAATGATCGATGCACCGCAGTTTTTAAAAGACGGTTCTGAAGTTTTTGTATTTATCAATACCGAAACTGACCAAGCCATTGGTGCAGAATTACCAGAAAAAATTGTTGTGAAGATCACGTATTGTGAGCCAGGTTTAAGAGGCGATACGGCTACCCGTGCTTTAAAAGCAGCTACCGTAGAAACAGGCGCAACTGTAATGGTTCCTTTATTTGTGGAGGAAGGGGAATTAATCCGCGTAAATACCAAGTCTGGTGACTACGTAGAAAGAGTAAAAGAATAAGAAAAATCGTTAATAAATAAAAAAGGGGAAAATCGAATTTTCCCCTTTTTTTGGCAAAAAATGCCTATTTTGCCCCCGAAATTGATCAAAATAACCCCAATTTACCCCAAAAACCGTAAAAATGGACTTAAAGCAAATTCACGAATTAATTAAAATTGTCAATAAAAGTAACATTGGCGAAATCAGTATAGAAGATAAAGATGGTAAAGTAACCATTAAGCAAAAAGAAGAAGCGGCTGTAACGTACACCTCGGCACCTAGCCAGGCGGTATATGCACCAGCTCCTGTTGCTTCGGCGCCAGCCGCTGCACCTGCGTTTAGCGCACCAGCTCCTGCTGCTCCCAAGGCGGACAATCTCATTACGATTAAGAGCCCAATGATTGGCACTTTTTATAGAAGAGCTGCTCCTGATAAGCCATTACTTGCGGATGTAGGTACCGATGTGGCAGCAGGAAAAGTGGTTTGTATTATTGAAGCCATGAAGTTATTTAACGAAATTGAAAGTGAAATTTCAGGAACTATTGTAAAAGTGCTCGTTGAAGATGCAAGCCCAGTAGAGTTTGACCAGCCATTATTTTTGGTTGAACCTAATAAATAAGAAGGGTTTTCCTTAAACTTTAAATTGAAAAGATGTTCAATAAAATATTGATTGCCAATAGAGGAGAGATTGCGCTACGTATTATTCGTACATGTAGAGAGATGGGAATAAAAACAGTTGCCGTTTATTCTACTGCCGATAAAGATAGCTTGCACGTAAAATTTGCAGACGAAGCAGTTTGTATTGGTAAGCCAAAAGGGGTGGATTCTTATTTAAACATTCCTCATATTATGGCGGCTGCTGAAATTACCAATGCAGATGCCATTCATCCTGGATATGGATTTTTAGCAGAGAATGCCAAGTTTGCACAAATTTGTGCCGACCATGGTATTAAGTTTATTGGTCCAACCCCCGAAATGATTAATAAAATGGGGGATAAGATTACTGCCAAGGATACCATGATTAAAGCGGGTGTTCCGGTAGTGCCAGGTGGTAAAGGTTTGTTAGAAAGTGTGGAAGAGGCAAAAACATTGGCCAAAGAAATTGGATACCCAGTTATTTTAAAAGCAACTGCTGGTGGTGGTGGTAAAGGTATGCGTGTGGTTTGGAATGAAGCAGAAATTGAAAAAGCATATTCGTCTGCTAGACAAGAAGCCGCTGCTGCATTTAAAAATGACGGTGTGTACATGGAAAAATTTGTAGAAGAGCCAAGGCACATCGAAATTCAGGTAGCAGGAGATCAATATGGAACGGTATGTCATATGAGTGAGCGCGACTGTTCGATTCAGCGTCGTCACCAAAAATTAGTGGAGGAATCTCCTTCGCCATTTATGACACCAGAGCTCCGTAAAAAAATGGGAGAGGCCGCTATTAAAGCAGCAGCTGCTATTAACTATGAAAGTGTTGGTACCATAGAGTTTTTGGTGGACAAGCACCGCAACTTCTATTTCATGGAAATGAATACCCGTATTCAGGTAGAACACTGTGTAACAGAAGAGGTTATCAATTTTGATTTGATTAAAGAGCAAATTAAAATAGCAATGGGTGAAAAAATTTCAGGCCGTAACTACGAGCCTCAAATGCACGCCATTGAGTGTCGTATTAACGCCGAAGATCCCTACAACGATTTTAGACCTTCACCCGGAAAAATCACTGTACTGCATACTCCTGGTGGGCATGGTGTTCGCGTAGATAGCCATGTATATGCAGGTTATGTAATTCCGCCGTATTACGATTCTATGATTGGTAAATTAATTACCGTTGCGCAAACGCGGGAAGAAGCTATTGATACCATGTATCGTGCCTTATCAGAGTATGTAATTGAAGGTGTTAAAACAACCATACCTTTTCATTTGCAACTGATGCAAAATGAAGATTTTAGAAAAGGTAATTTTACCACTAAGTTTTTAGAAACCTTTACAATGAAATAAAAAAAATCCCTTACAATTTGTAAGGGATTTTTTTGAATGCTATTGGAACTATTGTCCACCACCACGCTGTGGTCTGTTTCTTCTCATTTCTTCGTAGAAATCATCTACTGCTTTAATTTGATCGTCTGTTAAAGGGATTGCCTTTAATTTCTTTTTACGCTCGTCGGCAGTTTCTTTTTGTTTAGCAGCTCTTTCTTCTTCCGATAAATCACGAAGTCCACGACCTTGTGATTGTGCCCATAACTGGACTTCTAATACTTTATCTGCTTCTGAGTCAGATAATTTTGTTTTCTCGATTAATTGTGGCTTGATACGTTGTTTCATCATTTCAAGCATTTGAGCAGGGTCCATTTGCTGACCACCGCCACCACCTTGTGCCATTACATTTGTAGCTGCAATACAACCTACAATTGTTAAGAGTGCGATTATTTTTTTCATAATTTAATTTTAAGTTTTGTTAAGTTACTAATTTTTGACTTCTGTTATTTTAATTTTCGGTTAACCCAATAAATTATTCGGTACGCTTATCTTAAAAATAACATTTCTCTATACTTTGGTAAGGTCCACTTGTCATCATCTACTAGGTGTTCTAGTTTGTCTACATGGTAGCGGATTTCATCAAAAAACGATGATTTTACATCGGCTTCATAAGCGATGGCTTTTTTTCTAGTGTCTTCGATGTTGTTGGCTACTTTTCTAGCTTCTACCATGGCATTTACCTGTGTGTAAATCACTTGGATATGCTTACTTACTTGTTGTAATAAATCGGTTTGACTAGCGTAGGCATCTGCGGCAAGTCCGGCAGCTTTTAATCCACTAATATTAGTAGATAATTTATTTTGATAAGAAATTGCTGCTGGTAAAATATGGTTAATGGCTAAGTCACCCATAATACGCGCTTCTATTTGCACTTTTTTAATATATTTTTCTAGTTCAATTTCATGTCTAGCTTCTAGTTCTGTGTGGGTATACACATGGTTGCGCTCAAATAAATCCTTTGCTTTTTTAGTAACCATCGCATCAAGTGCAACAGGTGTCGTTTTTAAGTTTGGTAAACCCCTGCGTTCAGCTTCGATGTGCCACTGCTCGCTGTAGCCATCGCCTTCAAATAAAACGGCCTTACTTTCTACAATATATTTTTGAATCACTTGCATGATGGCAATTTCTTTTTTATCACCTTTTTCTACAAGACCATCAACATCTGCTTTAAATTGTTTTAGCGTATCGGCCATGATCGTATTTAATACTGTCATTGAAATAGCACAGTTGGCAGAAGAGCCTACTGCTCTAAATTCAAATTTATTTCCTGTAAATGCAAATGGAGAAGTACGGTTACGATCGGTGTTGTCTAATAATAATTCAGGAATACTTCTATGTAAATCTAGTTTTAAAATAGCTTCGTCCTGCTCGTCAAACTTATTGCCCACGCGGGTTTCAATGTCTTCAAGTACTTTAGCTAAATACTGCCCCACAAAAACAGAAATGATCGCTGGCGGTGCTTCGTTGGCGCCAAGTCTGTGATCGTTTGGTGCAGAGGCAATAGCAGCGCGTAAGATATCGGCGTAATCATGAACAGCTTTAATGGTATTCACAAAGAAGGTCAAAAACATGAGGTTTGTTTTTGGCGTTTTACCCGGTGCTAATAAGTTAACACCTGTATCTGTTGCTAAACTCCAGTTGTTGTGTTTACCACTTCCGTTGATGCCAGCAAAAGGTTTTTCGTGAAACAGTACTACGAGTTTGTGGCGCTTTGCAACACGGCTCATTATGTCCATTAAAAGTGTATTGTGGTCTACGGCAATATTTACTTCTTCAAATATTGGTGCGCACTCAAATTGAGCAGGTGCAACCTCGTTGTGACGCGTGCGAAGAGGAATACCAAGTTTGTATGACTCTTGTTCAAAGTCTCTCATAAACGCATATACGCGTTCTGGTATTGATCCAAAATAATGGTCTTCTAATTGTTGTCCTTTGGCAGGAGAGGCGCCATACACGGTTCTGCCACACTGTACTAGATCCGGTCTTGCGTTTGCGATAGATTCATCAATTACAAAATACTCCTGCTCCCAACCTAATGTTGGTGTTACTTTGGTAATGTTTTTATCGAAGTAATGACAAACGTCGATGGCTGCTTTATTGATAGCTTCTACTGCTTTTAATAATGGTGCTTTATAGTCAAGTGATTCACCGGTATAGGCCACAAATAATGTAGGAATACAAAGTGTTTTACCTTGTCCAATTTCAATGATAAATGCTGGCGAAGAAGGGTCCCAAGCAGTATATCCTCTTGCTTCAAATGTTGCACGTAATCCGCCACTTGGAAAAGAGGATGCATCTGGTTCTTGTTGAATTAGTGCAGCGCCATCAAATTCTTCGATAGCAGTACCATCACCTTTTAGGGTAAAAAATGAATCGTGTTTTTCCGCGGTAGTTCCAGTAAGTGGTTGGAACCAATGGGTATAATGTGTTACGCCTTTGCTTTCTGCCCATGCTTTAATACCAATGGCAATTTGATTGGCCATTGAACGGTCAATTTTTTTACCACCTCTAATACTCGTCACTAAACTTTTGTAGGACTCATCTGTGAGGTACTCTCTTGCTGTTTTTAAGGTAAAAACACTGGAATTAAAAATGCCGGTAATTTTTGCACTTGCAGCAACGGTGGTTTGATTGTTTTTCAAATCACGGATTGCATCAAAACGTAATGACATATAAATAGTTTTAATATAATGAAAGTATAAAGGTAGCGGCTTAATTACTCGCTATTTTGGATAATAATCAACAAAAAATCCCCCAAATTTTCATTTGAGGGACTCCGATTGCTTACTTAACCTTCTAAATTTAAACTTTCGCTGTTTTTACCGTTTTGATAATGCGAGCAGCCACCTTGTATGGATCTGCTGCTGAGTTTGGACGACGATCTTCTAGCCAGCCTTTCCAACCTTTTTCTACCGCTCCAATAGGAATACGAATACTCGCACCTCTGTCCGAAACACCAAAAGAGAAATCGTGGATCGAAGCTGTTTCGTGTTTGCCGGTTAAACGTAAATGATTTTCTGCGCCATATACATCGATATGTTCTTTCACAAATGGACGGAATGATTCGCAAATGGTTTCATATACTTCTCTTTTACCACAGGTTCTTAAAGTGGTGTTTGAGAAATTTGCGTGCATACCAGAACCGTTCCAATCTAATGTACCCAGTGGTTTACAATGCCAGTTAATAGATACGCCATATGATTCACCAATTCTTTCTAATAAATAACGTGCCACCCAAATTTGATCGCCTGCTTCTTTAGCACCTTTTGCAAAAATTTGAAACTCCCACTGTCCGGCAGCCACTTCGGCGTTAATGCCTTCTACATTTAATCCTGCTTCTAGGCAAATGTCTAAATGCTCCTCTACGATGTTTCTACCAAATGCATTGTTCGCACCCACTGAGCAGTAATAAGGGCCTTGCGGACCAGGGTAACCACCTTCTGGGAAACCAAGTGGTTTATTGGTATTTGGATTCCATAAAAAGTATTCTTGTTCAAAACCAAACCAGAAATCATTGTCATCATCTTCGATGGTTGCACGGCCATTAGAAACGTGTGCTGTACCGTCTGCATTTAATACTTCACACATGACGAGGTAGGCGTCTTTGCGTCCTGGATCTTTACAAATAAAGACAGGCTTTAAAAGGCAATCTGACGAGCCGCCAAGCGCTTGCTCGGTAGAAGAGCCATCAAAGCTCCACATGTCACAATCTTCTAATTTTCCACTAAAGTTTTTTTCAATTTTAGTCTTACTTCTTAAAGACTGTGTAGGCTTGTAGCCGTCTAGCCAAATGTACTCTAATTTCGATGCTGACATGGTTATGCTTTTGTATTAAAAAAAATAATATATAAATCAAAGTGCTTATTTATTTGATTATTTAGCAAAATTAAGTGTCTGATTGAAAATATTTACAATTTTAATCAATAGATATTTACAAATTAGGTCAATATATTAACATTAATAAAATATATAATATGTAATTTGAGCAAAAAGGAAATTTGGGCTGCTGGTATTGAATTACACATTTTTAGGGCTTTAATGTTGGTAATTCAGCTAAACAATTAGTCGCCGCTAACTTACCTTCGCAGCATCATGGAAATTACAGTAGAAACCGCCCAAAAACTTCGCCTTACAGCCGAGGAATTTGAATTAATTAAGCAAAAATTAGGTAGAACGCCCAACTTCACTGAGCTCTGTTCATTTAGTGCCATGTGGAGTGAGCATTGTAGTTATAAAAACTCCATCAAATGGTTAAAAACATTACCACGTGATGGAGGCCGCATGCTGGTTGCTGCTGGTGAAGAAAATGCCGGCTTAATGGATATGGGCGGCGGCTTTGGTGTAGTATTTAAAATTGAAAGTCACAACCATCCAAGTGCACTAGAACCTTTTCAGGGTGCAGCCACTGGAGTAGGTGGTATCCAGCGCGATATTTTTACCATGGGTGCCCGTCCTATTGCCTCACTCAATAGTTTACGATTTGGAAATTTAAATGATACAAAAACACAGCGCTTGTTAAAAGGTGTGGTGCATGGTATTGGACATTATGGCAATTGTTTTGGTGTGCCTACCGTAGGTGGCGAAATTTATTTTGAAGATTGTTACCATACTAATCCGCTTGTGAATGCGATGAGTGTGGGTATTATGAAAGCAGGCGATATGATTTCTGCAACTGCTGCTGGTATTGGTAATCCCGTGTTTTTTGTAGGAAGTGCAACAGGTAAAGATGGCATTGGTGGTGCAAGTTTTGCATCTGCCGATATTACAGCAGACAGCGTAGAAGAATTACCAGCAGTACAAGTAGGTGATCCATTCCAAGAGAAAAAATTATTAGAAGCTTGTCTCGAACTGATTCATACAGGATCGATTGTTGGTATGCAAGACATGGGTGCCGCCGGTATCATTTGTTCTACCGCAGAGATGAGTGCGAAGGGTGGCGTAGGGATGCGCATTGATTTAGAAAAAGTACCTACCCGTCAAAAAAATATGAAAGCTTGGGAATTACTTTTAAGTGAGAGCCAAGAGCGCATGTTAATTGTGGTAGAAAAAGGAAAAGAAGATGCTGTTTTGAAAATATTTGAAAAGTGGGATTTATCTGCTAGCAATATTGGTGAAGTTACTGGTGATGGCATGTTAAATTTTTATATGAATGGTGTACACGAAGCATCTTTACCTGCACATGAACTTGTATTAGGTGGTGGTGCGCCGCAGTATACTAGAGACTATACAGCGCCTGCCTATTTTTCAAAAATAGAAGCGTTTGACATGAATGCTATTGCTGATGTTACAAGTGTGCAGGAAACTGCGGAAGCGCTTGCAACCCTTCCAAACATTGCATCTAAGCGCTGGGTCTATACACAGTATGATAGCATGGTGGGCGCAGCAAATGCATCTACTAATGCACCAAGTGATGCATCTATCGTACTTGCAAAAGGAACGGGTAAAGGCCTTGCTATGACAGTAGATTGTAATAGTAAATATGTTTTTGCAGATCCTTACAAAGGGGGTATGATTGCCGTTGCAGAAGCAGCACGTAATATTGTGTGTAGTGGCGGTGAGCCTATTGGTGTTACCAACTGCTTAAACTTTGGTAACCCGTACGACCCGGAAGTGTACTATCAATTTGTAAAAGCAGTAACCGGTATGGGTGACGCTTGTCGTAAATTTAATACACCGGTTACAGGTGGTAACGTAAGTTTTTACAATCAAAGTCCGGAAGGTCCAGTATATCCTACGCCAACCATTGGTATGGTCGGTATTGTAGATGATATGTCTGCGACCATGACCCTTAACTTCAAAAAAGAAGGAGACGTAATTGTATTAATTGGCGCACATCAAAATGATATTAGTTCATCGGAATATTTACACAAACTAAAAAAAGTAGAATATTCTCCAGCGCCACATTTTGATTTAGACACAGAATATAAAGTACAACAACTAGTAGCTAGTTTAATTAAAAATAAAACCATTGTAAGTGCCCACGATATTAGTGAAGGTGGCCTCGCCATCACACTTTTAGAATCTGGATTTACAAGTAATTTAGGTTTTGAAGTGAGCGCAGCAGCTGCTGGTTTTAGAACCGATGCTTACTGGTTTGGAGAAGCGCAAAGCCGCGTGGTGGTGAGTTGTGGGACCGAGCATGTAGCCTTAGTTGAACAAGCCGCGGCAGCGGCGGGTGTGTCTGTTTCTGTTTTAGGAAAAGTAACAAGTGGGGCGGTTCAAGTAGGTGCAGAAAATTGGGGTTCTATTGAGGATTGGAAAAATAAATACGACACCGCTATTGAGCGTTTAATTAAATAATTTATTTGCCTGAACATTTTTTCATGACAACAAATCCTTCAATAATCATAGTTACAGGTTCTGCAGGATTTATTGGATCATGTATGGCGGGTTATTTAAATGCGCAAGGGTATCACCATTTAATTTTAGTAGATGATTTTGGTGTAGAAGCAAAAAGAAAAAACTGGGAAGGGAAAATTTATGATCATATTGTAGAACGCTCTTCTTTGTTTGAGTGGCTTACAAGAACAGAAACTAAAATTGATGCTTGTATACATTTAGGTGCAAGAACAGATACCACCGAGTTTGATTACAGTGTGCATGAAGCGCTCAACCTTGAGTATTCAAAACAAATTTGGCAGTATTGTACTTCAAAAAATATTCCATTAATGTATGCGTCATCGGCAGCTACTTATGGTGCTGGTGAAAATGGCTACAACGATGCGCACGAAGGTGTTGCAAGTTTAAAACCATTAAATCCTTATGGTGTAAGCAAAAATGAATTTGATAAGTGGGCGCTTACCCAAACTGAGGGGCCTGCAAATTGGACAGGATTAAAATTCTTTAATGTGTACGGTCCGGGAGAGTATCATAAGGGCCGGATGGCATCTGTTATTTTTCATGCCTTTAATCAAATTAAAGAAACCGGAAAAGTAAAGCTATTTAAGAGTCATAAACCGGATTACCAAGATGGTGAGCAGCTCCGTGATTTTATTTATGTGAAAGACGTGGTGGCTGTTATTGGTTGGATGCTGGAATCGATGCTGGATAAAAAATGGGCCGATACAAACAATGGGCTTTATAATTTAGGTACAGGGGAGGCTCGAAGCTTCATAGATTTAGTAAGAGCCACTTTTGCTGGTCTTGCACTAGATCCCAATATCGAATTTATAGATATGCCAATGGACATTAGGGAAACCTATCAATATTTTACCGAAGCCAGCATGGAAAAGCTAAAAGCGGCGGGTTATCCAGGAGCTTTTACTAGTTTGGAAGTAGGGGTAAAAGACTATGTGGCCAATTACCTACAAAAAGGCCTTATTTATTAACGGGTTTATTCACATTTGAAACTATTTTTTTGATTGAACCTGCAAACACTTTGCGGGTCTTTTAATTTAATGTAGGTTTGTATGACCTCTAAGAAATTTCCCTTTTAAATTAGGTCAAAAAATTTTAACCATGTAAAAATGGAGTGCACAATAGTTCTGCTATTGCGTGCATTTTATTTTTATAACTAGATGAATTTAATTTATGGCAAAGTACATTTTTGTTACGGGCGGCGTTACAAGTAGCTTAGGAAAAGGAATCATTGCAGCTTCGCTCGCAAAATTATTGCAGTCTAGAGGACTCACAGTAACCATTCAAAAGTTTGATCCATATATTAATGTGGATCCAGGAACTTTAAATCCATACGAACACGGAGAGTGTTATGTTACCGAAGATGGTGCAGAAACGGATTTGGATTTAGGACACTATGAACGTTTTTTAAATATTCATACGACCCAGGCTAATAACGTAACTACCGGTCGTATTTATCAGACCGTCATAAATAAAGAAAGAGCTGGAGATTTTTTAGGTAAAACGGTACAAGTAGTGCCTCATATTACTGATGAAATAAAGCACCGCATGAAGCTAATTGGTGAAACAGGGAAGTATGATATTATTTTAACTGAAATTGGTGGAACGGTTGGTGACATTGAAAGTTTACCCTTTATAGAAGCGGTTCGTCAATTGCAGTGGGAGCTTCCGGAAGAAGATGTAATGGTGGTTCATCTAACACTCATTCCATATTTGCGCGCGGCAAAGGAGTTGAAAACAAAGCCTACACAGCACAGTGTAAAAATGCTCAGTGAAACAGGTGTACATCCTGATATTATAGTTTGTAGAACAGAAGAGCCGTTAAACGATGAAATCAAGAAAAAAATTGCATTATTCTGTAACGTAAAACAGGGCTCTGTTATAGAAGCTATGGACGCTTCAACCATTTACGAAGTGCCTATTTTAATGCTTCGTGAAAAGCTTGATTTAATTTGTTTGAAAAAATTAAATATCAATGGATATGGTGCGCCTAATTTGGATAAGTGGAATGAATTTTTACAAAAACTAAAAAATCCAAAATCAGAAGTACGCATTGGTTTGATCGGAAAATATATTGAACTACAAGATGCCTATAAATCTATTTTAGAAAGCTTTATTCATGCAGGTGCACCTAATGAGGTTAAAGTAAAAGTGGTGAATGTGCATAGTGAGCATTTGACAGCGGAAAATATTTCTGAAAAGTTAGAGGGGCTTGATGGTTTACTCGTAGCACCTGGTTTTGGCAATAGAGGTATCGAAGGAAAAATTCATGCCGTGCAGTATGCAAGAGAAAACAATTTGCCATTCTTTGGTATTTGTTTAGGTATGCAAATGTCTGTCATTGAATATGCTAGAAATGTTCTTGGTTTAGCGGATGCGCACTCTACCGAAATGGATGCCACAACAGCCAATCCAGTAATTAATATGATGGAAGAGCAAAAGAAAATAAAAATGATGGGAGGTACCATGCGATTAGGTGCATATCCTTGTGAAATTACACCGGGCACCCTTGCACATAAAATTTACGGAGCTACTTCAATTACAGAGCGCCACCGTCACCGTTATGAATTCAACAATGATTATTACGATGCTTTTATAAATGCCGGTCTTGTGGCGAGTGGTAAAAATCCTGAAACCGGACTCGTGGAAATTGTGGAGCTTCCTAACCATCCATTTTTTATTGGGGTACAATATCACCCCGAATTAAAGAGTACCGCAGAAGTTCCAGCACCACTTTTTGTTAGCTTTTTAGCTGCTGCAAAGCTCTATCAAGCCTCAAAAGCAGTTAAATAACCTTAATTTTTAACGGGTGGGTCAATGATTCTAGGTTTCAACTAGTACCTTTGCCCTTCAATAAATACACGTATGAAGTCTGATAAGAATTCGCTCATAGGATTTGTTTTGTTAGGGATCTTGTTTTTTTCCTATTTCTGGTATACCAATCAGCAACAAACCGCTTTGGTAGCCTTTAAAAAACAACAAGAAGATTCTATTGCCAAAGCGCAAGCCAAACTTGTAAAACCGCAAGATCTTGTAGCCGCTAAAATTGATTCTTTGCAAAGAGATTCGATTGCTAAAATTGCTACCGCAGGAAACTTTGCTCAGGCTGCAATTGGTAAAGACACAATGCTTACTTTAGAAAATGAATTGATTCGTGTTGTGTTAACCAACAAAGGGGGGCAGGTTAAAAATGTTACCTTAAAAAAATATACAACTTCCGATAGTGCATCCGTTGTTCTTGGTCAACAAAATCAAATGGGTTACGCAGTAAATACTGCTGATAATAAAACAGCACTTACGTCAGAATTATATTTCACGCCATCTGCAATCACTAGTTCATCAGACGGATCTTCATCGATCAGATTTGTAATTGCATCTGCAACTGGTACTTCAATTATTCATACCTACACGCTTCATCCAAATTCTTATGCAATAGATTGGGATATTGAATTAGTAGGGGCTAATCAATTGTTAACGGCTGGTGTGCTTAATTTTAAATGGTTGTCTGAAACCAGTCAACTCGAAAGAACTGCTGAATACGAAAGACAGATGTCTAATATTTGTTTTTCAGAGGGTAACGAGTTCGATTATATTTCAGCCAATAACGAAAAAACATTTGAAAAGCCCGTTCAGTGGGTAAGTGTTGTACAGCAGTTTTTTAATACCACGCTTATTGCAAAAAGCAGTTTTAATTCAGGTGCTGTTAACTGGTCACGCTATACAGATAGCTCTAAAAAGCTCGCTAAAACAGAAACCAATTTACAAATCAAATTGCCACTAGCAGCAACAAATAAAGTGGCCTTACAATTATTTAATGGTCCTTCTGATTTTGAAATACTGAAAAAACAAGCTCCAGAAATGGACCGTATTGTCAATTTAGGTCGAGATATGTATTCTTTCGTCCGCCCTATTAACAAATACATTATCATGCCAGTATTCGATTTCTTTGCTGGCTTTGTTTCAAATTATGGATGGGTGGTATTGTTACTTACCTTATTTATTAGACTTGTTACATCTCCTTTAACCTACAGTAGTTATTTGAGTGGCGCTAAAATGAAAGTGTTGAAGCCAGAGCTAGATACCATTAAGAAAAAATTTGGTGACGATCAGCAAGGTTTTGCCATGGAGCAAATGAAATTGTTTAGAGAAGCTGGTGTAAATCCTCTCGGGGGTTGTATTCCAGCGCTTCTTCAAATTCCTATTTTCTTTGCACTCTATAGTTTCTTTAATTCCCACATTGCGCTTCGAGGACAGGCCTTTTTATGGAGTAAAGATTTATCAAGCTATGATGTTATTGCAACGCTTCCGTTTAGTATTCCGCTTGGTTTTGGAGATCATATTAGTTTGTTTACCATTACTGCTGTATTAACGAGCTTTCTAATTTCTATTTACAATATGAGCATGACGCCAACTCAGGACAACCCTGCGCTCAAATACATGCCTTATATTTTCCCATTCATGCTTTTGTTTATTTTTAATAGACTACCGTCGGCATTAACATGGTACTACACGGTGTCTAACATTGTAACACTTGGACTTCAATTTGTGATTCAAAATTATATTATCAATCACGATAAGATTTTAGCGCAAATGGATGAAAAACGAAAAACTCCAAAAGCGAAAAGTAAATGGCAAACACGTTTTGAGCAAATGCAACAGAGTCAAAAAAAATTACAAGATTTAAAAGATAAAACAAATAATAAAAAATAAACGAAAAGCCCTGCTCTTATAAGTAGGGCTTTTTTTAAACAACCATTATTTGAAAGTATACACCTCTATATTATTTTGTTTCTTGGCTTTTAGTATGGCTAATGCACAGCAACGTATAGTGGCGGAGTGTACAGTGGTGTATAAAGTAGAATCACAAGATGCGTCTGATGCAAGTATGCGTCAAAAAGCAATTAAGACGGTCTATATAAAAAGCAATAATGCCCGCATAGATCTTGTAGCTCCTGCCTATTCACAAACAACAATATTTAATAAAACAACTGCAACTGCAACAGTCCTTCGTTCTTTTGGCGATGACAAATATATGACGCCATTAAATGCCCAGCAGTGGCGTAAATTGAATTCGGGACTTGATAGTATACAAATGCAAATCACCCCCGATTCTATTTCTATTTTAGATTATACCTGTAAAAAAGCGGTTTTGCAACTCAAAGATGGGGCCCAAGTTATTGTGTATTTTACATCTGCTATAATGCCCTCAGTAAGAGAATACGAGTATATGTTTAAAGATATTCCAGGATTTGTTCTTGGGTACGAAATGCAGGACGGAGCAGGCGTAAAAAAAGTTTTTAGAGCTACACAAATTAATTTGTACAATCCTGTGCCTGCATCAAAGTTTGATATCCCCACAAAAGGGTATCGAATTATTACGGCAGAATAGTACACGAAAATTTTGTCAGAATTTACAGAAAGCTATCCAATCATTAATTGGTTGCTGGTGAAGGCGTCTTAAATTTAGGTACTTTCACTTTAAACTTATACGGAAATACAAATGAACTGTTCCCGTTATCAAAACGAAGCATTGAATTCATTTCAGAAATGTTGTTCCCTTTTAATTGTAAACCGAGCGTTTGAATGCTTTTGTATTGCATTGCAGATCTAAGGGAACTATAAGAAAGGCTTTTGGAGTTGAGTAAGTTTAGGTTTTTGAGTGTAAACTTTGATTGCTTACCTCTTTTTTCTGTGGCAACCCCACTCAATGTAAACGCAGCATAGCCTGTATGCACGCCTACAAGTAGGGTAACAACAAGTGTTAAAGTGAGTATAAGATTACTACGTTTCATTAATGCAAAGGTATGGATTCTTAATTATTTCACAATTTCCAAATCTTAAATATAACAGAAATGTTCATAAATTGTTGCCCGTATTATTGGAAAACCTTGTTTTTTCGTCTATTTTAGGTTAATTCGTTATGTAAATGAGCCAAAACAGATACCAAGAAGACCGCGAATCCTTAAAAGAGCTGCTCCAACAGTACCGGAACCTCAAGCTTGGCCGCCAGCACCGATTTTTGGAGGAGGATGCATTTTTACGCATTATTGACTATTTCGACGAAAAAGACAATGTAAAAGAGGCCCTAGAAGCCGTTGAAATTGGGTTGTCTCAATTCCCTTTTGCCTCAGCACTTATGATCAAAAAGGCCGATTTGCTTATAGTTGATAAACGTTATCTAGATGCACTTGACATTTTAGAAACTTCAGAACTCTATGACAATTCAGATATTGATTTATACATTTTAAAAACGGATGCTTATTTAGCACTTGATCAACCAGAAAAAGCTGCCGAACTTTTGGAGGCAGCTATTCATAAATTTGAGGGAGATGAAAAAGTGGATCTTCTTTTTGAATTAGCTGATGTATATGACGATTATGAATCTTTTGAAAAAGTTTTTGATTGCTTGGTGCTTATTTTGGAACAAGAACCCGCTAATGAAGAAGCTTTATATAAAATTTGTTTTTGGACAGACTATACTGGGCGAAACGAAGAGAGCATAAAGCTACATCAAAAAATAATTGATCAACTTCCGTATAGTGAGCTAGCTTGGTTTAATTTGGCTGCTGCTTACCAAGGTTTAAAACTCTACGAAAAATCAATTGATGCCTATCAATATGCAGTAGCTATTGATGATAAATTTGACTACGCTTACCGGAATATGGGTGATGCCTATTTGCGCCTTCGTAAATACAAAGAAGCTGTTGAAGTGCTTGAAAAAGTAGTGTCACTAACAAGACCCGAAGATGTTATATACGAAGCGATTGGTCATTGCTATCATAAAATGGGAAAGATTGCTCAAGCAAGATTTTATTATAAAAAAGCAGTTCACTTAAATCCGGATGATAGTAAACTTTATTATAAAATTGCAGTAACGTATATGTTGGAAAAACAGTGGCAGCCTGCTGTTAAGCAACTTGAAAATGCGATGCGCATGCACCGTGCAATCACCGAATATAATTTAGCCATGGGAGAGTGTAAATCTAACCTTGGTCAATTTAAAGAAGCAGTCCATTATTTTGGTGTTGTTGTAAAGCACAAGCCTAAAAATGTTTCGGGATGGGAGGCACTTATCAATTGTTTACTCACTGCCGAATATTTTGATGAAGCGCTCTTGCAAAGTAAAAATGCACTTGTCGCCACAGATCATAAGCCCGTTTTTTTATTTTACAATAGTGCCATTTTATTTATTATTGGCAAATCAAAAGAGGGATTAGTCTTATTAGAGCAGGCCATGTTAGCCGCTCCAAAGCTTTTAAAAAAATTCATAGATATTAGGCCTTCTATTCTTCAAAATGCCCAGGTGGTGGATGTTATTGCTAGGTTTAAGCGTAAAAGGAAGATATAGGTCAAACCAAATGAACCTCTTATAATCAGCCTCAAAAAGTCATTTGTTTAACTTATTTTTGCATTTCAGTAAAAAAATTAGAACTATGAATTTTAATTTATCACAAATTCCAATACGTACCACACAGCCCAGAACTTCTGGATTGACCATGATTATGGACAAGGGGTTAAGCATAAACGAAGTGCATAATTTTATGAGTGTGGGTGGTCCGCATTCTGATGTGATTAAGTTGGGATTTGGAACTTCTTTTGTTACCCCAAATCTTAAGCAAAAATTAGAGACTTATCAGTCCTATAATATCCCTCTTTATTTTGGAGGTACTTTATTTGAAGCGTTTTTAGTGCGCGGTCAATTTGATGACTATGTTAGTATTTGTAAAGATTATGGTATTACATACATGGAAGTGAGTGATGGATCTATTAGTATTCCGCACACCGAAAAATGTGGTTACATAGAAAAATTAGCAAAACACTTTACCATTTTAAGTGAAGTGGGTAGTAAAGATGCTGCGCATATTATTCCACCCTACAAATGGATTGAGTTAATGCGCGCAGAGCTTGAAGCTGGTGCAACCTATGTGATTGCAGAGGCGCGTGAAGCTGGTAATGTAGGCATTTACAGAGGTAGTGGAGAAGTGCGTGAAGGTCTTGTTCAAGAAATTTTAACGCAAATTCCTGCCGAAAAAATTATTTGGGAAGCGCCGCAAAAAGCACAGCAACTCTATTTCTTAGAACTCATTGGTTGCAATGTCAACCTTGGTAATATTCCTCCTCATGAGATCATTGCACTTGAAGCTATGCGTATTGGATTAAGAGGAGATACTTTTGAATTGTACTTAAATAAGTAAGCGCGTTATGAAACGTTATGGACTCATTGGTTATCCCTTAACGCATTCATTGTCGCAGCAATATTTTACACAAAAGTTTATTGAAGAAGGAATTGAAGATTGTATCTACGAAAGGTTTTCAATTCCTTCTATCACTGATTTGCATGATATCTTACAAGCACACCCAGATTTGTGTGGGTTTAATATCACCATCCCCTATAAAAAAGAAGTACTTGCTTTTTTAACAGAGCGTTCAAAAGCTGTTGAAGAAGTAGGGGCATGTAACTGTGTAAAAATTGAAGCTGGTAAACTAATCGGTTATAATACAGATGTAATTGGTTTTGAAAATTCTTTAATTCCTTTTTTAAAACCAACCCATAATAAGGCATTGGTTTTAGGAACAGGTGGTGCCGCCCTTGCGATTGTTTATGTACTGCAAAAGTTGGGCATTGCATTTAATTATGTATCACGAACTGCAGCGACCGGGCAATTTGCTTACAATGATTTAGATGCTTCCGTTATGGCGTCACATACCCTTATCATTAATACCACACCGCTGGGGATGTTTCCAAATATTGAAGCTTGCCCGGATATTCCGTATGATTTACTAACGCCTGCACACCATTTGTTTGATTTAACCTATAACCCCGCAGTATCAACCTTTTTAACAAATGGGATGCAAGTGGGAGCAACTATTCAAAATGGACAACAAATGTTTGTTGAACAAGCCGAACAGTCTTGGCGTATTTGGAACAGCTAATATTATTGAAGCGTCACTGTTTTTTTAAGCCTGATATCCCTGGAAGAACTTCCAATCATAATGATAAAATCGCCTGGTTCAATAACGGTTTCCATTTTTTCATTGAGCATTTCAAAGTCTTCTGGGTAAAGTGTTAGCGTAATTGTTTTTGATGCGCCTGGTTGTAAATGAATTCTTTCAAATCCTTTTAATGCTTGAACAGGTCTTGCCACCGATGCTATTTGATCTCTAAGGTATAATTGAGCTACTTCGTCACCTGCACGTTTACCCGTATTTGTTACAACAAAGGAAACATTAATTTTATCTCCTTTTTTTGCAACCGGTTTTTCAATGGTCAAATTGCTGTATTCAAATGTGGTATAACTAAGCCCATATCCAAAAGGAAATAGGGGAAGGCCAGTAAGATTTTCATAATCATCGCCACGGCCGGTTGGTTTATGGTTGTACACAAGCGGAAGTTGTGCCTCGCTTACAGGGAAGGTGATTGGTAGTTTAGCACCCGGGTTATATTCACCTGAAAGTACGGCTGCTACGGCATGTCCGCCTTCTTCACCTGGGTACCACACATCTACAATGCTGCTTACTTTGTCTATCCAATTACCCATGGTAACAGCACTTCCGCCTACAATAACAACAACAGTTGGCGTTCCCGTAGCTGCTACTTTTTGAATGAGTTGTTCTTGTTCGCCTGGTAATTGTAAGGATGCTCTATCTCTAAATTCACCTTCCTCAAGTCCTACTACAACCACTGCTACTTTCGATTTTTGTGCAATAGTAACAGCTTCATTTATTTTTTCTTCAATTGTATTTTCTACATCAACATTCCAAATTAATTTGATGGTTGAATTGCCATTTGGCTCTTTAAATTCTACTCGGATGGGATAATTAGTACCTGCTGTAAAATTAAAATCAACTAGATTGGTATGAAAGCTTTGCTTGTCCCAATTGTTAATGATGAGTTGATTGTTGATGTATAATTTATAGCCATCGTTACCTTCAATTCCAATTTTGTAAGTACCCGTTTGAGGTGCTTTGATATAGCCTGTCCATCTTGCACAAAAAAATTCTGGCGTTATAAGTGGATCTGGTGTAGAAATGGTCCAATGAAAATTAATGGTTTTGTCAACTCTTTTTACAGTGGGGGTAGCCCCAAACTCAATGCCATTAAAATATTCGGCAGTAAGTCCTTCAACATTTTGATTGTTTTGTGTAGTCGACAAATATTTGCTCGGTACAATATTCCAGGTTTTGTTATATCGGCCCGGGCCAGCTGCGGTTATAATTTTTTTAGTTCCAAATTTCAAAAGCATACCATCTAAGATGCTTACCTTTTTTGTACCGGGTCCACTATATCCGCCAAGTCTAGCTTCTGTGGCGTCGGTGCCAATGAGGGCAATGCTTTCCACAGTAGTAGAAATGGGTAATAATCCATTTTTGTTTTGCAATAAAATAATGGATTCTAATGCTGCTTGGTGAGCAATTTTTTTATGCGCTACTTCAAAGTTTGCTGATTCGGTAGCTTTGATATCGAGGTAGGGCGTTTCAAATAAACCTAGTTCAAATTTTGCCCTTAAAACCCTGCTAACTGCATCATCTAATCTTGCTTGATTAATTTGACCATTTAAGAAAGGAGGTATAAATAATTTGTAATGTTCTTGTGCTGTTTGGAATAAAACATCAAGTCCATTGTTTACAGCGTTTTTACCTGCGTCTGGGTAATCTTTTGCAGTATAATGTAAAACATTGGCGCCGCCCACGGCGCCAGCATCGGATATCACAAATCCATTAAAGCCCCACTCTTTTTTTAATAGATTATTTAATAGATAGTCATTGGCAGTTGCAGGGCTTCCATTCACTGAGTTGTAAGAAGTCATGATAGATCTCGCACCAGCTTTTTGTACCGCATCTTTAAAAGGAGGATAGTGGATTTCAGTTAAGTATCTTTCGTTCATGTCAATAGGGTAGCTATCTCTTCCGCCATCGCCCACATTGGCAACAAAATGTTTTGGGGTAACAATAATATTTTCGTCTTCTAAAGTTTTCATATATGCAACACCCATTTTGCTACTTAAAAAAGGGTCTTCTCCGTAGGTTTCTTCGGTGCGGCCCCATCTAACATCTGTTGCAATATTAATCACCGGTGATAGTATTTGTCGGATCCCTCTAATTTTTGATTCTTTTGCAATCGCGCCAGCAACAGCTTCCATAGTGCTTGTTTTAAAGGTAGCGGCGAGTCCAATACTTTGCGGAAATATGGTGGAACCCTGTCTTACTAGCCCGTGTAGTGCTTCGTCAAATGGGAGCATGGGAATACCAAGTCTGGTGCTGTCCATAAAAAAACGCTGAATGGCGTTTACTTTTTTAGCAAGGCTTACAGCTGTTTCTGTTGCATTGTATTGTAACATTTGTTGTGCGCCTTCTGCACCCGCAGATGCGGCACTTACTTGAAATCCAAATAGGCCATCTTTGTATTTGTAACCCTCGCCTGGTTTGATATCACCAGGGATCATAAATAGTTGCCAAAACTTTTCGGTAGGGGTCATTCTGCCCAAGAGGTCCTTCACTCTTTCATTGATGGGTGCCCTGCTATTTTTATACAAAGGGATTGTTTGTGCAAATGCTCCGGATGTGGCAACAAATTGTACTAAAAAAACAATCAGAAAACGAAATGTGTTTTTACGGATGATCCTATTTTTTGTGTTCATAGCTAGGCTTGGTATGCGTTTAAAAAATCGATGAGTTTTTGTACTGCTTTTTTTCTGTGGCTAAATTTATTTTTTTCTGCAATATCCATGTTTGCAAATGTGGTGTTGCTGCCTTCTGGAATAAAAACGGGATCATAGCCAAATCCATTTGTCCCATCCATTTCATTTGTTATATGGCCTTTGCAAATACCTTCGAATTGGTATTCCTTTCCGTCAATAATAAGTGATACAACAGTTCTAAATTGAGCAGCTCTTGTTGGTTTATCTTTTAGTTCCGCTAATAGTTTGTCAATATTGTCTTGCATGTTCCTTCCTTCGCCTGCATACCTCGCCGATTTAACTCCGGGTGCACCGCCAAGTGCCTCTACTTCTAATCCTGTATCCTCGCTAAATACAGCTTCGTTTGTTAGTTTGTAAATGGTCGAAGATTTTTCGGTGGCATTTCCTTCCAATGTGTCGTGCGGTTCTGGAATATCAATGTGAATGCCAACTTCTTGCAAAGTAAAAATTTGAAATTTTTGATGGCTAAGGTGTTTGATTTCCTCCACCTTATTTTTGTTATTGGTTGCAAAAATTATTTTCATCAACTACTGAATATTAAATGTCTTTTTAAGTGCATTCCAAAGTTTTCCTTTTTCTAATTTTGCCGCATCATTTTTTAATAGCATTGCTTGTAATGGGGCAGCAAATAAAAGGGTGCAATTGTCATATTGTTGTACTTGGTATTGGGGTACTTCAAAAGGAAGTGCAATGCTAGCAGCACTGATATCAAATAAAATGATAGTGGTAGGTTGTAATTCTGTTTTTATTTGCGTGTAGTTTGTATGTTGGTTGGCAGTATTAACAATGGCAACGTCGCCCATATTTAATTTACATGCGGCAAGTATAGCAGTTAAAAATTGCAAGGATTCATCTGCAACATGAACGGCTAAACTATCGCTTAATAGTAAGGTTACCTTTTTTTGGTTGTTGCCCAAAAAGCTAATTGGTTTTTGGGTAGGCGCATCCTCGGTTGTAAGTGCCATTGTCCCGCTCTTTTTCGTGTTAAGTGCATCTGTGCGCTTACTACTGCTCTCTTTTGCATCGACTAAAACAAGGTCATCTTTATATAATGAGGCAATAACAAAGGGAGGAAGTAAATTATTTTCGGAATTCATGGCTATTTTACAATATTAACGATTGTTAGTTTTCTTTTTTTTTGTTTCTTTGCACCAAATATAAAACTATGGCAGCAGCACTTGACGTAAAGATTGAAAAAGTTCAGCACAGTAGGTTAGCATATACAACGCTCGAAAATATTCCTTTTGGTCGTGTTTTTACCGACCATATGTTTGAAGCAGACTATATTGATGGTGTTTGGACAAATGTGGTGATTAGACCTTATCAGCCGCTGCAATTTGATCCTTCTTTGGCAGCGCTCCATTATGGACAATCTATCTTTGAAGGTGTTAAAGCCTATAAAAGTGACGCGGGTGAGGTAAATATTTTCAGACCTCAAGATAATTATAGAAGATTCAATATTTCAGCAGTGCGCATGTGTATGCCGGAAGTTCCAGAAGCGATATTTATGGAGGGTATGCGTTTACTTATTAATTTGGATAGAGATTGGGTTCCTGCTATGGCGGATCACTCTTTATACATCAGGCCCTTTATGTTTGCTACTGATCCGGTTATTGGAGTAAAACCTTCCGATAATTATAAGTTCATGATTTTGTTAAGTCCTACTGGACCATACTACAGCACACCCATGAAGATTTATGTGGAAGAAACTTACACCAGAGCTGCTCCGGGTGGTGTTGGTTTTGCCAAAAATGCAGGTAATTATGCGGCTAGTATGCTTGCAACACAAAAAGCAAAAGAAGCTGGTTATGATCAAGTGTTATGGACCGATGCTTTTGAACACAAGTACTTACAAGAAGTTGGTACGATGAATGTATTTTTTGTTGTAGGTAATAAAGTAGTAACCCCTGAATTAAATGAAGGAACCATTTTAGAAGGTGTAACAAGAGATAGTGCCATCACAGTTTTAAAAGAAATGGGTATGGAAGTAGAGGAAGTAAAAATAACCATTGATGAGCTGATTGCTTTTCAAAAACAGGGCGTTTTACATGAAGTGTTTGGTACTGGAACAGCTGCTACAATTTCAAAAATTAAAGAACTGCGCTATAAAGATTATAGTATGCATTTTGATACAGAAAATGCAGGTGTTGCCAAAGAATTAAAAGATAGGCTAACTGCTATCAGGTATGCGACAGCTCCGGATACACACCACTGGTTATTTAAAGTTTAATAAACTGTTTCAGTAAATAGTTTTTTCCTGCTTTAATTACGGCAACATAAGTGCCAGCTTTTAATAGCGTAACATCCATTGTTGCCAATCCGTTTTTGCCAACAGCGAATGTTTTGTTGAGTAGTAGTGTCCCATCTATATGATGTATGGATATTTGGTAGGCTACGGGTTCTCTAAATGAAAAACGAACGCCTAATTGAAGTTGTACAGGGTTGGGTGTAATAATTGCAATAATGGGGTCTTCTTGCCTTGGTGGTGGTGGAGGCCCTGTAATTTCAAACCGCTGCTCTCCAGCCGTGGTACTATCTGAACCAATCTCAAAGGCGTAACTACTATCCTGTATTATTTTTTGATACCTGTTTAAAAGTTTGTCATGTAGGTAAGCCACTATATCATTTGCAATGATAAACTCAGTAAATACTAGTTTGTATTTTCCAACTTTGTTGGATTGAATCCCTATGGGGATGAAAAGATTGTTAGTAAAGGGCCTTGCGTCGATACAAAGTGCTATACTATCTCTAGAAATAGAATAGATGGCCATTTTATTTTCATTTATTTTTTCTGCATCCCACTTTTCAAACCTGCTACTAGCGCTATCAATCCCTATAATTTCGAGTTTATCAATTAGTATGTTTTCTTGCATAAATGCCAGGCTTATATGTGCGTATTCATTTTTGTATTGGATGGTGTCGGGTGGTTCATGGTGATTTACTTTGGTGCGTTCTTCATAAAATAAATAACCCGCAGATCCCGCCGTATTTTTAATGATATAGCCTTCTAATTTTTGTACAACCCTTGGATGTCTAAATGGGCTAGCCGTATAATTGCCAGTGGCGCCAAGGCCTGTATCCCAATACCAGTAATACTTACCAATACTATTACTGCTCGTTATTTTTTGCATGTCAATAGCAGCAGGGTATGGGTTACCCGTTAAGTAATAGCGGGTTAACGGGTTAGCAGGAAAGTCAATTTCTAGGGGGCCATGTTGTGGAATCCCATTTACTGAAACGTCTAACCAATAGTCGTGTTTTTTTGTTTCTACAAAAGGTATTTCGGTTATGTCTTTTGTATTATTGGGGTACAACCAAATTTTTATGGCGCTGTTTTGTTTTAGGTAACTGCTATCTATTTTTGTAAATGGTTGGAATAGAAAAGGCGCTTTGTTGTTTGATACAGAATCAAAATAATAGGTAGAAGGTTGGTTGTGGGTAGCACTATCAAAACCATTACTATGGCCACTATTACCCGTTATACGTATGCTATTTTTAAGATCATCTAAGCTGTATGAATGTAAAAAAGGAACGGATAATAATTTTGTTTGTCCTTTTAGTAAATGATACATTTTGTGCACTGTTGTAGGGCCTATAATTTTTGTGTTATTACCCGAGCTATTGATTTGCGCTGGCGCAAGTAGCGTTAAGAGCTGGGTTTGTAAGATGCCATTAAATAGCGTAATACTGTTTTCGATAACAAGGGAGTCTAAAAATTGCACTTTATTTTTTGCGTCTATTTGTAAGGTGTGAATGCGTTTATGTTTAAATACATTGGGACTAATGATGGCAGTATCCTTTTGTATGTAAATATTTCCATTGGTGGCATCGATGGTTCCTGGGCCTAGCACTGCATTAGGCCAATAGAATAGGCCATTTACAACAATATTTGCATTAGAGTCGAGTGTTATCGTTTTTGCAGCAATGCTTTGATTTGGGTATGCATCACTAATTATTATTTGGCGGCCTTGTTGCACAAGCACATGCGTGCTACTATCCGGAATAAGTCCGCCACACCAATTGCTGCCTACTTGCCATAGCGCATCGTTTGCGCCAATCCATAGTCCATTGTTTTTTACCTCAACCCTGATAAAATTACTGGTATCGGTACATGAAAAACGAGTGGCTACTCTTTTGAATAATGTACTGCTATGTAGTGTGCCTGATTGATAATTGTATGGGTCACTAATGCTAGTAACAACTTTGTAGTTGGCTGCGCTGTCTTCTTTGTAGATCCATTGATAGCTTGTGTTTTGGGGGTTGCTGCCCGTAAATAATGTGGGCGTAAAACCCTTGCAAATAATTTGATCTCCTGTAATTTTATTGTTCACAATCCCACTATCTAGTTGAAACATTATTTTTTTGAACGCGCTACTCATGCCATCCGAAATTTCTATGATTGCACTATCCATCCCTGTGTATGTATTTGATGGAGTAAAAAAAATATTTCTTGGAAAAGAACTATCGCCTACCGTTTTCTTCGAAAACGGTAGGCCCAAAATTTCCCCCTGCCTAGGAGCCAACTTAACTTTCCAAAATATAGTTTCGCTACTGTCTGTTTGAACAACACCCAGCTGAGCGGGAAGTATAGCTACCGCTAGCTTACAGCTATGTATGTGTAGGGTGTTGGTGTCTATAAAAGCCGGCGCCACTGCGTCAATGTGAACTTGCAAAAATCGGGTGTTGCTTACTATAATGCCGTTACAATAATTGAAAGCGGCATCTCTAATGGTGGCCGTGTCACTATTAATTTGAGGGTATATGTTCAATCCATTTTTTACAAGATCACCTTTTGTAATGATGTACGAAAAATACCATTCGTTGGTACCCGAGCCTTTGGTGTATACCATTTTTTTTGCACTGTCTGAAACAGTCACAACTAGGTATGGAAGAAAAGAGCGACTGTTTAAAAAACAAGGTTCCGAAAAAATAATTTTTGTTGTGAGTGTGTCACCTGATGTATATGTTTTTGCAGGTGGCGGTATGAGTGCAAACACAGTAGGGGCGGTGTTGTCAGGCATAGTTAGCGCTTTACAAACTAATTGTTGCAGGGCCATGCCATCATCGTTTCCTACGTCATCTTTGTCTTGCCATTTTAAAATAAGCCGTTCGCCAGGTTTCCAATTTAAATTGAATAGCGTGTCTTTTTTTTGTTGCTGATTCACGGTTAAAAGTCCATTGAGTGCAGCAGTGCCTACACTTGTTTGTACCGATGTAAAATTGAGTGTCGTGTCTTTTTTTGTGAGGGTGTCTAGCACATTATTTGTTCCAGATGTATGGTACAAAAAAGTCCATTCGTTTGCTTTACCACTACCTCCTTTGCGCCACTGTGCAGCTACAAATTCTATTTCAAATTGATCAATTACAGTACTTGTGTTATTGGTAAAACTGATGCCAAAAACATAGACACCTGCGCTACTGGCAAGGCTGCCTAGCCCTCTGATAGTAGCGTTATTGGCCCCATAGCTAAAAACACCATTAGTGGCATTAGATCCAGCGCTGGTGGTAAAATTAAGTGCAGCATTACTGCCATTTGTTTGTGCTATAAACAAACCATTGAGCCCTGGATGCAAACTACCTAAAAAGTAGGGGCCTTTGCTAGTAATGCCGCTTACATAGGTACTGGTTGCTGGTAAATTTGAAAAGTTTTGGGTGTAAACGAAATTGATGGCCGGGTAGGGGTAGCTCGAAGGGTTAGTTGAAATTTGACCAAAAACCACACAGAAGGAGGAGAGCAGTAAAAAAGATACCAGGGCAAAGGGCTGCGCAAATGTCTTTTGTAGCCGAAACGAACAAAAAATTGAAACAAGCATAAAAAAAGGCGGTTATTTTTGGCTATCCAATCTAAATCAATCAGATAGGATTGTTTTATTTACCGCCTAAATCAAGTATTTACTCCTTTTGGACCCATGTATTTGTACTGAAAATCAGTATTTTACGTCTAGTTTAAGAATTCTTTTTAAAACTTTTTGATTTTTCAGTTCCAGCCATTACCTTTGCCGTCCGAAATTTTAAACGGTTTAGAATGCCTACAATACAGCAATTAGTTAGAAAAGGTCGTGAAATAATCAGGGCTAAAAGTAAGTCTAGGGCTTTAGATGCGTGTCCGCAACGTCGTGGTGTATGTACCAGGGTGTATACGACAACGCCTAAAAAGCCAAACTCTGCCCTACGTAAAGTAGCGAAAGTGCGTTTGACA
>Ga0222713_10000799_pt1 | contig 35747 bp, 29 predicted proteins | sample C33_649DmetaG_FD_165061 | JGI IMG/M metagenome (GOLD analysis project Ga0222713, IMG submission 165061) | Estuarine water microbial communities from San Francisco Bay, California, United States - C33_649D | ecosystem: Environmental > Aquatic > Marine > Unclassified | place: USA: California... | reverse complement strand
GCGCGGTGGACCAGACGCGTTGCACGACCTCCGGCGCCCCGCGCACCGAATGGGCCTCCTGCTCGAAGACCGGCGCCTCGTCCCCGACCATATCCCAGAGCACCCCGAACAACGGGGCGTACCCCGGCTCGGGGAGGCGCTCGGCGAAGTACCGGGAGCCGATCAGGACATCGGTGTTGGTCTCGAAGTCGCCGTAATCCTCGCCATCGACCAGTAGGAGATCGACCCCGACCTCCGGGGCGCGACGCGCCAACGCCTCGGCGACCCCCAACAGGATCGCGACCCCGGAGCCCCCATCGTTCGCGCCGAGGACCGGTGCGCGGCGCTTGGCGGGATCGGGGTCGCTATCGGCGACGGGACGGGAGTCCCAATGCGCCAGATAGAGCACGCGGCGGGCTTCCGTCGGGCGGAACCGCGCGAGGATGTTCCGCATCGGCAGGGACCGCCCATCGGCGGTGGTATGGGTCCAGCGCTGGACGATCACCGTATCGGCCCGTCGGCGGAGCTCGGCCTCCAACCAGTCGGCGGCTCGGGCATGGGCCTCGGTTCCGGGGACACGTGCGCCGAAAGCGACCTGGGCCCGGACCGCCTCGAGCGCGGCGGCCCCGTCGAACTCGCTCGCGGCACCTGTGGCCGCCGCCTCGCGCCCCGCCGCGTCAGCGCGCTCACCGCCGCAGGCGGCCACGGTGCAGAGTACCGCGCCCCACGCGAGCACGATGAGCGAATCACGAATCTGGGACACAGGGGGGCTCCTCAGGGGTAAGAGAGGGCGGCTCCGACCCACGCCACCGGCGCGGTGCGCTTGCCCGGACACCTCGTTCCCTATGAATATAGAAGGTTGTCCCCGTCCCCTGTCCCGAACCGTCCCCGAGTGCGCATCGTCACACGCTACGTGCTGAAGGAGCATCTCGGTCCGTTGGCCTTCGCGGTCTCGGCCCTGACCTCGCTCCTCCTGCTCAACTTCGTCGCCAAGCGCCTCGGCGACCTGGTCGGGAAAGGACTCCCGTGGACGGTAATCACGGAGTTCCTCCTCCTCTCGATCCCCTTCACGTTGGCGATGACGCTCCCGATGGCGGTGCTCGTCGCCACCATGCACGCCTTCTCGCGCCTCGCCGCGGAGAACGAGATCACCGCCTTCAAGGCGAGCGGGGTGAGCATGCAGCGGCTGGTCATCCCCGTCATCCTCGCCTCGGTGGGGCTGACCCTCGGGATGGTGCTCTTCAACGACCAGGTGCTCCCTCGGGCCAACCATCGGCTCGCCACCTTGCAGGCCGACATCGCGCGGGTGAAGCCGACCCTCGCGCTCAACGAGCAGGTGATCAACGAGGTGGTGCCGCGGCAGCTCTATCTCCGGGCCGCCCGCATCGCCTCGGGCTCCAACCAGATGCAGGATGTCACGATCTACGACCTCGCCGATCCGGCGAACCGTCGGACGATCGTCGCCGACAGTGGCCACCTCGCCCTCTCGCCGAGCGGGGAGGACCTGATCCTCACGCTCTACGACGGGAGCACCACGGCGATCGATCCCGCGCAGCGGGCGCGACTCCAGCGCAGCTTCTTCCGCGAGGATGTGATCGCGGTGCGTGGGGTCTCCGCGCGCCTGGATCGGGGGAACGACCGTGGCATGTACAAGTCGGATCGCGAACTGAGCGTCTGCGAGCTCCAGATGCGCGTGGCGGACGCCTCGGTGCAGCGGGATAGTGCGTGGGCGCGCATCCGCCGCGCGGAGGGGGATTCGATCGCCGCCCAGCGGGTGCCCGGGGTCCCGGGGGGTGTCGGGGCGCTCTACTGCGCCGCGTTCGCGCAGGTGCTGCGATGGATCACCCCGGATCCGGCGCATGCCGCGACCGTGGTCGCGACCGTGGCTGGAACCATGGCCGCGCAACCACCCCGCGTCGCGCCGGAGGTCCCGGCCGCGCCCGCCGGTGCCGATGTGACCGTCGCCGCCAGCGCCGACGCGGTGTTGCTCGAAGGGATGCGGTTCGAGCTGCAGGTGGCGCAGCACACCATCGACCAGTACCGCGTGGAGATCGAGAAGAAGTTCGCGATCGCCGTGGCGTGCACGGTGTTCGTGTTGCTCGGCGCGCCGATCGCCCTCCGGTTCCCGCGCGGTGGCGTGGGGCTCACCATCGGCGTGAGCCTCGGGGTCTTCGCGCTCTATTACATCGGCCTGCTCGGCGGCGAGGCGCTCGCCGACCGGGCGATCCTGAGCCCCACCCTCGCGATGTGGGGGGCGGACATCGCCCTCGGACTCCTCGGGATCTGGCTCACCCTCCGACTCGGCTCCGAGGGGGCCACCTCGCGCGGGAGTGAGACCGCGGAGCGCTGGCACCGGTGGAAGCAGCGGTGGGCCGCGAAGCGCCGGCCCACGGCCGCGCGAGGGCGAGCCTGATGGCGCGTCGCCTGCGTCCCCTGGATCGCTACGTCCTCCACGAGTTCTGGCGGGTGCTCATCGCCACCGCCCTCGGGTTCCCGCTCCTCGTCATCATCATCGACGTGAGTGAGAAGCTCGATTCGTATCTCGCGCGCGAGTTGCCGCCGGTGGACATCGCCCTCGCCTATCTCTTCGGGATCGCCGACACGATGTTCCTCGTCCTCCCGGCCGCGGTGCTCTTCGCGACCGTCTTCACGATCGGGAACTTCACCCGACACAGCGAGATCACCGCGGCCAAAGCCTCGGGGATCTCCTTCCATCGGTTCATCGCGCCGATCGCGGTCGGGGCGGTCGGGGTGACGCTCTTCGGCCTCCTCCTCGCAGAGGTCGTCCCCCCGCTCAATGCGCGGCGCCTCGAGCTCTTGCAGGAGAAGGCGTTCCGGAACGCCGACCAGCGCGCGAACTTCGCCTACGCCTCGGAGACGGGGCGCGTGTATCGGATCAGCCAGGCGTCGGTGACCGGTGGGACGGTCGAGGGGATCGAGATCGAGCGACGCGGCACGGGACCGGACTATCCGACCTATGTGATCGCGGCGGGCACGGGCGAGTGGGCGGAGTCCGCGGGGTGGGTGCTGCGCGACGGGGTCGTGCATCTCCTCCCCGACTCTCTCTCCAACCTCACCTTCCGGTTCGACTCGTTGCGTGATGCCGGTTTCCGCGAGCCCCCGGCCAGCCTGATGGCGAACCCCAAGGCCCCGGCGGAGATGGGATATCGCGACCTCGGGCGCTTCATCGAGGCCATGGAGCGCTCCGGCACGAACGTGAAGAAGTTGCGGGTGGAGCGGATGCTCAAGATCGCGATCCCCTTCACCTCGGTGATCATCATGTTGATCGGGGCCCCGCTCGCCACGAGCACGCAACGTGGGGGAACGGCGTACGGGATCGGGATCAGTCTCGCGATCACCGTCGTCTTCCTCATGATGATCCAACTCACGCAGGCGATCGGGGCGGGCGGGCTGGTACAGCCGGAACTCGCGGCCTGGATGCCCGGGGTCTTCTTCGGGATCATCGGCTCCATCCTCCTCTATCGGGTGCGCACATGACCTCCGGATCGCGCCCCACCGAGACCTTCCCCGTCGTGCAGCGGAGCGGCCTGCGCTTCTTCCGGATGATGGGACGCCAGGCGATGGCGCTCATCGGCGGGATCGGGGCGCGGGTGCTCTTCGTCGGCGATATCCGGCGCGCCCTACGCGAGGGCCCCACCTGGCGCGGGCAGGTGATCCATCAGATGCGGGAGATCGGGGTGAACTCCCTCCCGCTCACGCTGATGGTCGCGGCCTTCATCGGCGGCGTGATCGCGATCCAGATCCGCTATCAGCTCTTCCCGGGGATCCAGCTCTCGATCGTCGGGCTCTCCACACGACAGATCGTGATCTTGGAAACGGGCCCTCTGCTCACCGGGCTCGTGCTCGCCGGCCGCGTGGGAGCCAAGATGACAGCGGAGATCGCGACGATGCGCGTGACCGAGCAGATCGATGCGCTCGAGACCCTCTCGTTCGATCCCGTCGCCTATCTCGTCGTCCCGCGCTTGATCGCGGCGACGATCATGCTCCCGCTCCTCACCGTCTTCGCCGATGTAGCCGGGGTGACCGCGGGGATGCTCTCGTCGGTGCTCGTGGCCGATGTCCCGCTGGCGCAGTTCCTCGAGGGGATGCGCCTGGGCTACGACCAGTTCCAGGTGACCTACAGCCTGATCAAGGCCACCCTCTTCGGCGCGGCGATCGCCTTCCTCTGCACCTTCGAGGGGTACATGACCTTCGGCGGCGCGGAAGGGGTCGGCAAGAGCACCGCTCGTGCCGTCGTCATCACCTCGATCGCGATCCTGATCCTGGACGCGACCACCGCCATCCTCCTCGCACCCTATCTTCAGGCATGAAGCGACGTGACGAAGTCCTCGTCGGGATCGTGGCCACCGCGGCGGTCGGGTTCGCGGTGGTCGGCTCCCTCTATCTCGCCCGCGGGGGGCTCCTCCCCGGCTATGAGGTCTACAGCGTCTACGACTGGGGGGCGGGGCTGCGGCAGGGGCAGCCGGTGATGCTCTCCGGCGTCTCAGTCGGGTACGTGGGGGACGTCGACATCCGCCGCGACGGGAAGCTCGTCGTCCAGATGCGGATCTACAACAAGTACCAGGTCCCGCATGGGACGACCTCCAAGGTCGCCCCCAACGGGGTCTTCGGCGACATGATGGTGACCTTGCACCCCTCCAAGGCCACCGATGACTACTTCGTGGCTGGTGACACGGTGCCCGCGGGGCCACCCTCGGTCGGCGTCGCCGATATCCTCGGCAAGGTCGATTCGATCAGCCGCGATGTGCAGCTGCTGACGACCACGTTGCGACGCTCGCTCGTCGACGAGCGGGGATTGGACGACCTGCGTCGGACGATCGGCTCGGCCCAGTCGTTGATCGCGGTGTTGGAGCGGGTGGCGACGGAGCAGTCGCGCGAGCTCACGCAGACGCAGCGCTCCTTCCGCCGGCTCGCCGACGCCGTGGACTCGGCGCAGGTCGATTCCACCGTGCGCGCCGTAGGCGACGCGGCGGGACGCCTCGCGACGCTCACCACCGAGCTGCAGGGGACCACCGCCCGACTCAATGGGGTGCTCCAGAAGATCGAGACCGGCGAGGGGTCCGCAGCCAAGCTCGTGAACGACCCCGGGCTCTACACCGATGTCCGCGCCCTCGTACAGCGGCTCGATTCGCTGACCGCCGACTTCCAGAAGAACCCGAAGAAGTACATCAATGTGAAGGTGTTCTGATGGAAACGACGAAGCCCCGGGGCGCCTGAGCGCCCCGGGGCTTCGTCCATCCTACGTGGCGCTGACCTTAGTTGAAGGTGTAGCGCACGCCCAGCTGCATCCGCCAGACATCGCCGATGCCGAAGTTCCGCTGGAAGGAGCGGTCGAGCAGCGAGCTCCCGATCCTGCGCATCTGGAACTGCGGGACACCCGAGGCATCGACGCCGGCCGGCACGAGCGGGGTCGTGGAGGTGAAGCTCCAGCTCCGGCCCCAATCCGAGTTGAACATGTTGGTGAAGTTCAGGAGGTCCATGCGGACCTGGAGCTTGTTCGGCTTGCCCATGACGCTCTGGACGATGTCCTGGGTCAGGCTGACATCCATACGGGTCGTCATCGGGGTGAAGATCCCGCCACGCTCCACGTACTGCCCGCGGCGGTTCCGCAGATAGCGGTCCTGCTGGATGAACTTCTCGAAGGCGTCGATCTGCTGGGCGGCCGTGAACGGCGCCGAGCCGGTGACCGGGAGGAAGCGCATCTCGCTCGCATCCTTGGGGATGTAGAGCAGGTCATTCGAGGTGCCGCCGTCGCCGTTCATGTCGCCACCGTAGACGTACGACCCGTTCCCCTGGAAGCTATTGAGGAAGAACGAGATCCCGGTCGGACCGATCGGGAGGAACTGCTTGGTGTAGGCGGCGGTCAGGAAGTAGCGGTGGCCCTGCGAGGCGCCGGAGAAGCCGACCCCCGGGGTGTTCGGGCCGTTCACGTGCTGGTTGCCGTTCCACGACCCGAAGGCGATCGAGCCGGCGTCCACGGTGTTGCGCGAGAGACCGTAGCTGTAGGCCGCCTTGGCGAAGAAGCCGTTGGCGAACGCCTTCTCGAGCGAGGCCGAGAGGTTCCACGAGCGACCGACATCCTGGTTCTTGAGGATGACCGCGCTCGTCACGTTGCAATTGATGCGCTGCTGCGTGCCGCTGACGGTCGGGCAGTCATCGACCGACCACCGCGGGCGCTGGTCGGGGCCGTTGAACTTCCCGTCGGCCGTCGAGAGGTTGCCGTCCACGTAGTAGATGCCGTTGATGTCCTGCGCGAGGAGGAGCTCGACGGTGCCGGTGGTCCCGAAGGGGAGCTTCCGGTCGACGGCGAGATTCGTGCGGAGGATCTGCGGGAACTTGAAGTTCTTGTCGGTGAGCGCGAGCTCGTACGACGCCGCAGGGGCCCCGGTCACGCTGGACGGCTTGTACTTGTCCGGATCGGGGTGGAAGGGCCGCGTGTTCACATTGTCGTACTGCTCGAACCCGGTGAGCACGCCGTTGTTGCCGACCTGGTTGGAGATCCAGACGTAGGCCGGACGCCCGGTGAAGACGCCGGTGCCGCCGCGGACCTGCGTCACCCCCTCACCCGCCACGTCCCAGTTGAAGCCGAAGCGGGGCGAGAAGAGGAGCGAAGGCGTCGGGAGCGCCTGCGTCTCGTACTGCTGCGCCTCCCCGTTCTCATCGCGGAAGATCATGTTGTTGGCGAGCGGGTTCTCGAACCCGGTGTCCCCGAAGCGCGCCTGCTCGACGCGGAGGCCGAAGGTCGTCGTCAGGTTCCGGCTCGGGCGGTACTCGTTCTGCGCATAGACGCCGGCGAAGAGCACCTCGAGGGGCTGGACCGGCTTCTCCATCCCCGGCTGGTTCGCATAGCGGACCTGGAAGCGGCGGAGCGAGACCGGCGAGGTGGTGCGGTTCGGATTCGCGAGGTAGTCGTTCGCATCCGTGTAGAAGTCGTTGAGCGAGCGATAGACGTACACGCTCTGCGACCCCGGGAAGAAGACGTTCTCCGACTCGTACCGCTCGACGCTCACGCCAAGGGTGAAGTCGTTCTTGTCGCCGTAGATCGTGAAGTTGTTCTGGAACTGCTGGCTGTTGTAGCGCAGCTCGTTGTTCGGCGTGAAGGGCTCGAAGCCGAACGAGGTGAAGACGTCATTCCCCTCGAGCACGTCCACGAGGGGGAAGGGCTTCCCGTTCACGATCCCACCGCGGACGTCGCGGCTCTCGTCGTTCTTGGTGTAGCCGACGATCATGTTGTTCGACATGTTCGAGCCGATCACCGCGTTCCACTCACCGACCACCGACTCAAGGTTCTCCAGGATCTGGTAGTTGGAGTTCTGGAAGTTGAGCGACTGCAGGCTGCTGCGACGCGAACCCCAGCCGAGCGACGACGAATTGGAGAGGAGGACGTCGGTCTTGGAGTCGAGCTTGGTGTAGCGGAGGCTGAACTTGTTCTTGTCGTTCATCGCGTAGTCGAGCTTCGCGGTGAGACGCATCGACGGGGTCTCATGCGAGTAGCCTTCGTAGGGGCCCGTCGCATAGCCAAAATTCGTCGAGAGGAACGAGCTGAGCGAGTCGAGCGCCGTCGCGCGCACGCGCGTCACCTGCCCGCCGGAAGTCTCGCCCGGCTGGAGGGCACGGAAGGTCGTCCCCGGCTCGGTGATGCCATCGCTCTCGAACGAGGCGAAGAAGAAGAGCTTGTTCTTGATGAGCGGCCCGCCGATGCGCGCGCCCACCTGGCTGAAGTCGAAGGTGCCGGGGTTGAATGCCCGCCCGCCGATCTTCGTGCCCACCATGTCGTTGTCGCGCTGCAGGTAGTAGACCGAGCCCGAGAAGTCGTTGGTGCCCGACTTGGTCACGGTGTTCACCGCGGCGCCGACGAAGTTGCCCTGGCGGACGTCGTACGGGGCGATGCTCACCTGCACCGCCTCGATCGCGTCGAGCGAGATCGGGGCGACGCCCGTGCGGTCACCCGGCTGGCCGCCGAGACCGAACGAGTTATTGAAGTAGGCGCCGTCCACCATGATGTTGTTCAGACGGTTGTCGACGCCGGCGAACGACGAGCCACTCGCCTGCGGGGTGAGGCGGGTGAAGTCGTCGATGCGACGCGAGATCGTCGGCAGCTGCTCGAGCGCCTGCTGCGGGATCGAGGTCGCGGCACCGGTGCGCGTCTGCGAGATCTCCGTCCCCGTCGAGGTCACCGTGACCGCGCTGAGCTGCGTCGCGATCGCGCCCATCCGGAAGGTGACGTCGGTCGAGACGCCGAGGCCGACGCTCAGGCCGCTCCGCGACTGCCGCGCGAACCCGATCCGGGTCGCCTCGACGGTGTAGGGGCCACCGACACGCAGGCCGGGGAGGATGAAGCCACCGTCGGCACGGGTCGTCGACTGATAGATGGTGCCCGAGGGGGTGTGGGTCGCGGTGACCCGAGCGCCCTGGATCGGGGTCCCGGCCGAGTCGAGCACCGACCCACGCATGGAGCCGGTGGTGACCTGGGCCGAGACCTCGGCGGTCCAGAGGGCCCCGACCAGAGCGAGCGCCCCAGCGATGGCCAGTGAACGGAGACTGCGGAGCATGAGTGATCCTCTGTAGGGGTATCTACGGGGGGTCCAACATGGCAAAACTACCACAGGCGAACGCGGGAGTCCAACCTGGGGGGACGACGGAAAGTGCCCTGCGACAGGACCGTTACACCCCCCGGGGGGTACCGCCGTGGGCCTTCCGGCCGACCGTCAGGTAATAGAGGGGGACCCCCACCAGACAGGCGCCGAGCACCCCCAGCGTCTGCCACCGGCTCGAGGGGTCGATGATCGCGTTCAGGAGGAGGTAGAGGACGGCGAGCATGAAGAGGAGGGGGACCACCGGGTAACCCGGGCACCGGAAGCCGGGGCGGTAGTCGGGGCGTCCCCGGAGGCGGAAGATCGAGGCCACCGCCAGGAAGTAGAACGGGAGGAAGGCGGTCACGAAGGCATCGGCCAGCTGTTCGAAGCTCCGAAAGAGGACGAAGACCGCCCCGATCGTCGCCGTGAGGGCGATCGCCACGTAGGGGGTGCCGAACCGGGGGTGGACCGCCCCGACCCCCCGGAAGAGGAGCCCATCCTCCGCCATCGCGAAGAAGATCCGCGGACTGGTGAAGAGGATCGTGTTGAGGGTCCCGAAGGTCGAGATCATCACCGTGACGGCGACGAAGGCCACCCCGACGGGGCCGATCACCCGCTGCGCCACATCGGCGGCGACGAGCTTGGAGACCCGGATCTCCTCGATCGGCATCACCGCCAGATAGGCGAGGTTCGCCAACATGTAAATGAGGATGACGAGCAGGGTCCCCCCGATGAGGGAGCGCGGGAGATTCCGCTGCGGATCCTTGACCTCCCCCCCGTTGTAGACGATGTCGGCCCACCCGTCGAAGGCCCAGAGGGTGCTCACCAGCGCCAGGCCGAAGGCGGGGACGGTGAAGGAGCCCTCCGGGATCGCCGGGGTATAGAAGCCCCCCGTCTGCGGCAATCCGACGGCGAAGGCGACGGCGATGATGAAGAGGAGCCCCCCGTACTTGGCGAGGACGGTGAGGTTGGTGAACGCCGCCCCCACCTTCACGCCCACGATGTTGAAGGTCCCGGTGAGCAGGATCGCCCCCGCCGCGATGTAGCGGACCGTCATCGCCTCCTCGGGGGTGGCCTCGGCGCCGCGACTCACGCGCCAGAAGTACTCGGCGAAGGTGATGGAGATCGCGCCCAGCGACGCGGCACGGATCATCGCGAGCTGGCCCCACCCGAAGACGAAGGCCGACATCCGCCCCCATCCCTCGCGCAGGAAGACGTAGATCCCCCCCGTCTGTGGGAGGGCGCTCGAGACCTCGGCCAGGGTGAGGGCCCCACAGAGGGCGAAGACCCCGCCCGCCACCCACGACATGAGCATCGGGACGGGGCCCGGGAGCTTGTCGGCGATCCCGGCGGGGGAGCGGAAGATCCCGGAGCCGACGGTGGAACCGATGACGACGGCGATGGCGCTCCAGAGGCCGATGCGGCGCTCGAGGCCGGAGGTGGGGGTCGCGGACATCTGCCGAAGCTACGCCGGAGGACTCCCGTCAGCGAGGGGCAGTCGGCGATCATTCCCCGTCATGCCCTCTCTGCTGATCGCTATCGTCTTCTGGGCCGCCGTGGCGGCCGTGCTCCTCGCGCAGGTGATGATCCTCCGCTCGACGCGACGCGTGCTCCGCGCCGCCGCCCCCGCGCGCCCCGCGCTGGAGTGGGGATTCGCCCTCGTCCCCGCGCTCGTGCTGGTCATCGTGCTGGTGGCGAGCTGGCGCGCCGCGGTGCGCCCCCCCGTGCTGGAGTTCTCGGTGCCGGCGGCGCCAGGGGAGATCCGCTCATGACCTCCTCGCCGTCCGCCACCCCTGACGCCTCGGTACCGCCCAGCCTCTGGCGCGACCTCGTCACACTCACCAAGCCGCGCATCATCTCGCTCCTGCTCGTGACGACGATCGCCCCGATGTTCGTCGCGGGGCGTCCCTCGCTCGGCACCGTGCTCCTCGTCGCCTTGGGCGGGTACCTGATGGCTGGCGGGGCGAACGCGGTCAACATGTATCTCGATCAGGACATCGACGACGTGATGACGCGCACCAAGCTGCGGCCGATCCCGAGCGGGCGGATGCAGGCGCGCGCGGTGATCGCCTTCGGGGTGGGGATCGCGACGGCGGCGACCTGGATGCTCGCGACCTTCGTGAACGTGCTGACGGCAGCGCTCGCCCTGGGTGGCTTCTACTTCTACGTGTTCATCTATACGCGGTGGCTCAAGCGGAGCTCGCCGCAGAACATCGTGATCGGCGGCGCGGCCGGCGCCTTCCCCCCGCTCGTGGGGTGGGCCGCGGTGACGGGCTCGCTCGATCTCACCGCGTGCTTCCTCTTCCTGATCGTCTTCTATTGGACGCCGCCCCACTTCTGGGCGCTCGCCCTCAACAAGCAGCACGACTACGGCAATGCGCGCGTCCCGATGGCGCCCTTGGTCTGGGGGGAGCGGGAGACGATCGACCAGATGTGGTGGTACACGATCCTCCTCGTGGGGCTGACGGTGATCCCGGTGGCGTTCGGCGCCTTCGGTCTCGTCTATCTGGTCTCGGCCCTCGTCCTCGGCGGGCTCCTGCTCCGCGGCGTCTGGCGCGTGAGGCACGCGAGCGACTACGTGAAGCCCAGCTGGTGGGTCTACGGCTACTCCCTGCTCTACCTCGCGCTCCTCTTCGTGGCGATGGTCATCGACCACGCCCTCCCACTCGGCTGACCCTCAGACCACGTACAGCTCGCGCTGGATCTCGCGCGGGGTGACCACGAGCGATCCCTCTGCCGTGAGATAGGCGTTCACCTCGGAGCGCATCCCGATCTCCCCGGTGAGGTAGATCCCGGGTTCGATCGAGAAGCCGACACCGGGGAGTAACCGGCGGGTCTCACGCGTCTCGAGGTTGTCGATATTGGGCCCCATCCCGTGGAGGCCGCGCGCATCGATCGAGTGGCCGGTGCGATGGGTGAAGGCGGGGCCGAACCCGCGCGCGGTGATCACCGCGCGCGCCGCGTCATCGGCCTCGCCACCGATCACCGGCGCCCCGCTCGCCAGCCGCTCGCGCAACGTCGCGATCGCGGCATCGCGGGCGTCGCGCACCGCCTCCCAGACCTCGAGCGCCCGCGCCGAGGGGGCGCCGATGTGCGCCATCCAGGTCTGATCGGCCCACATCGCGCCGGACTCGGGGCTCGTCGCGAAGAGATCGATGAGCACCACATCCCCCTCACGAAAGACGCGCGGGTGCTCGACGGAGGGTGCGTAGTGCGGATTCGCGGCGTTCTCGGTGGCGGCGACGATCGGGCCATGATCGACGACCAGGCCCTCGGCGGCGAAGCGCTCGCGGATCCACGCGGCGACCTCGTGCTCATGGAGTGGGGTCGCGGTGCGGGCCGCCGCCCCGATCCGATCGAAGGCGGCGAGGGCGATCGTGCGTAGGGTCTCGGCGTTCCGCTCGTGCGAGGCGATCTCCGCGGGGGACCAGAGCGCGAAGAAGCGCGTCACGAGCTCCGCACTGGTCGCCACCGTCGCCCCGCTCGCGCGCACGAGATCGAGGATCCCAGCTGGCACGCGATCGACGACGGGAACGGCGTCACCCGGGGAGTACTCCATGGCGACGCGCTGCCCGCGCACGAGGGTGGCGAGGGCCGACTCCATCTCCCCCCAGGCGCTGTAGACGACCGTGGTCCAGGTGGCGGGCCAATGCTTCCACGGCCCCTGTTCGATCGCGTGCGTGATGGCGACCGGGGTGCCCTGCGCCGGGATCCAGGCGAAGAAGCGCCGCGTCGCCATCCCCTCGAAGCCGGTGAGGGCGGTGGCGACGGGGTTCAGGCCGCGGAAGTCATAGAGGAGCCAGCCGTCGAGGCCGGCATCAGCGAGCGCGGCTTGGAGCGTGGGGAGCGAGGCAGGGGTGAGCATCGTCATGGCGACTCCGGATCAGCGACGGACCTTGCTCCATTCGGCGCGCCACTCACAGCTCCCCTCCTGCCGGCTGGTGCAGCGGACGTGGTCGACCATCCCGACGGCGCCGAGGAACTGGCGCATGAGCTCGCCGAGCATCGCGTCGTAGAAGGTGCAGGCGGCGGACGTGGGGGCGGCGGCGATGGTGACGGACTGACGGACCTCAAGGATCACGGCGGCGCCGACGCGGCGCACCGTACCGAGGGCGTAGCGCCCCGCGATGTGGCGTACGTGCCCGAGGGCGAAGGGGCGCGCCAGGAAGGCCGGCATCACGCGGATGATCCCGCGACTGAGGGCGAGGACCCGACCATAGGTCACACGGGCGAGCTGGCGCCCCGCCTGGCGGAAGACGGCTTCGGCATCGGGGCGGCGCCCGATCAGGCGGGCGATCCCCGCCGCTTCCTCAAAGGGGAGGCGCTGGCCCTTCTTCACCGCCTCACGGTAGCGGATGATCTGCGCGCGCACCGTCTCACTCAACCCGAAGCGCTTCGTGCGGAGTTCCTCGACGAACTCCGCCTCGAAGGCGTCATCAGGGAGGTCGACGGTACGGACCGCCTCGAGGAGGACGAGCGGGATGAGCGGATCGACGGTGGAGGACATGGTGGGACGAGGGGCGTTCCGGGGCTGGCGGCAAGCTAACCGCGGCGGGGACAGGGCGCACGGCACGAAATCGCGGGACCCGGCGTTACATCGGGTGGAAGGTCCGGTCTGGATCGCCGCGGGCACCGCGTCCGCGCAGGTTCGGGGCCCGGTCTCCCCCCCTTCCGACCACCGCCCGTGCCCCTCTCCCCCCACGCTCCCGACGTGCCGTGCCGTGCCTTTCGCACGGCGGTCGATGAGCGACTCGATGGCTCGCCCGATGCCCTGCAGGGAGTGCGGTCGGCGCCCCATCTCCGCCGTTGCCCTCCCTGTCTCGCCTGGGTGGCCGCGCGCCACGCCTACCGCCGGATGATGCAACGCCTCGGCGAGGCCGTGGTCGCCCCCCTCGACCTGCGCGACCGCATCCGTGGCGTCCTCCAGCGCGACGCCGCCCGCGACGCCCAGCGCCCGAACGCCTGACGACGTCCCCTATGTCCACGCCCATCGACCCCGCCCAGTTCCGGGCCGCCCTCGCGCGCTTCGCCTCCGGCATCACCGTGCTCACCATGCGGGATGCGACCGGGACCGACCTCGGGATGACGGCGACCGCCTTCACCTCGCTCTCGCTCGACCCGCCGCTGATCCTGGTCTGCGTCGATGCGAACGCGACGATGGCGACGCCGCTGATCAAAGGCGCCGCCTTCGCGGTGCATGTCTTGCGCGAGGACCAGGAACATCTCTCGCGTCGCTTCGCCGCCACCACCGGGGATCGCTTCGCGGATCTCACCCTCGAGCGGTCACCCGAGGGAACCCCGCTCCTCCCCGACACGCTGATGCGGATGGAATGCGCGGCGGTCGCGCGGCATCCGGGGGGGGACCATCACATCATCGTCGGACGTCCGCGGCGGGTGACGGTCGCCGCGATCGGCGAGCCCCTGCTCTATTTCCGTGGGCGGTACGGGCGCCTGGCGCAGACGCCCTGAGCGGAGCGGCGTGGGCCCGGCTCAGGGGCCCTGGGAGAGATAGCTCGCCGCGTAGCGATCGACGCTCTCGCGGATGATCCGCATCGCCACATCGCTCTTCCCCCAGCCGCGGATCTCGACGCGCTTCCCCTCGAGGTCCTTGTAGATCGCGAAGAAGTGCTCGATCTCGCGGAGGGTGTGCTGTGGGAGGTCGGCGAGGTCGAAGTACTCGCCATGCGCGGGATCGTCGACGGGGACGGCGAGGATCTTATCGTCCGGCTCCCCCTTGTCGAGCATCTTGAGCACCCCGACGGGGCGCACATCGATCAGACAACCGGTGAAGGTCGGCTCCTTGATCATCACGAGGACATCGAGCGGGTCGTTGTCCTCGTGGAGCGTGCGCGGGATGAGCCCGTAGTCACCGGGGTAATGGACCGCCGAATAGAGGACGCGGTCGAGGCGGAAGAGTCCCGACTCCTTGTCGAGCTCGTACTTGTTCCGCGCCCCCTGTGGGATCTCGATGACCGCCGTGACGATCTCTGGGGCGGCGCGCCCCGGTTCGAGGTCGCGCCAGGGATGGATCACGCGCGCCCGTCCCGCTGACGCTGGCGGCGACGCGCGAGCGCGCGGGCCCGCACGACCAGCGAGATCGTGTAGCCCAGATAGAGCACGAGGGTCGCCGCATAGGCGAGCCGGTAGTACAGCGCGTTGTCCGGCATCAGCCCCCCACCGCCGCGTCGTCGAGTGCATCGCGTTCCACCGCGAGCGCCATCCGTGCCCGCACGAAGGCCACGTAGAGGAGCGTGAAGGCGAAGAAGGCGAAGAAGAAGGTCGTCACCATCACCGCCGGCATCGCGGGCCCCTCGGGCCGCGCCACCACGGGGAGGGGATGCAGCGTTCGGAAGAGATAGACGCTGAGATGGATGAAGGGGATCAATAGCGCACCGAGGATCCCGACGACCGCCGCATAGCGCGCGCGTTGCTCCCGCCCCGGGATCACCCCGCGGAGCACGAGATATCCCACGTAGATGAACCAGAGGAAGAGGGTGAGCGTGAGCCGCGCATCCCAGGTCCACCAGGTCCCCCAGACCGGCTTCCCCCAGAGGGGCCCGGTCACGAGCACCGCCGTGGTGAAGATCACGCCGACCTCGGCCGAGCTCTCGGCGAGGCGGTCGAGGCGCTGGTCCTTGAGGAAGAGCCAGAAGGCGCCGGCGAGCGCGGTCACGCCGAAGGCGAGGAAGGCGACCCAGGCCGCGGGGGCGTGCACGTAGAGGATCTTCTGCGCGAAGCCCTGGGTGGCCTCGGGCGGGGTGAACCAGATGGCCCGCCCATAGGCGAGCGCGACGACCGCGAGCGCGAGGAGCGCGACGGGATCGATGCGGCGCGAGGCCGAGGGGGTGGGCGAGAGGTCAGTCATCGAGGGTCGCGGGGAAGACGAGCATGCAGGCGTACGCGAAGACGAGATCGAATGCCAACAAGATACGCAACCAGGCGAACGATTCGGCGAGGGGGCGTCCCGCGAGGAGCTTGGCGGTGGCCTGCGCCGCCGGCATCACGATGGGCACGAAGAAGGGGAGGGCGAGCACCGGGAGCAGGAGTTCCGCCAGCCGGGTGTTGGCCGTGAGCCCCGCGAAGAGGGTCCCCACCGCGACGAGCCCGATCGCGGCCAGGACCATCACCCCGATCAGCGCCGGCCAGGCCGCCCCGACCCCGACATCGTAGAAGAGGACCATCGCGGGGAGCGCGACCCCCTGCACCCCGAGGACGAAGGCGAGGTTCGCGAGCGCCTTCCCGACGAAGATCGCCTGCCGCGGGACCGGGGCGATCAACAAGGCATCCATCGCCCCATCCTGCGCCTCGACCCCGAAGGAGCGATGCAACCCGAGGAGCCCCGAGAAGGTGAAGGTCACCCAGAGGACACCGGGGGCGAGGTCCCCTGCCCCGACGGCGGTCGGGTCCCAGGCGAAGTAGAAGATCACGATCGCGAGCAACGAGAGGACGAGCGCCGAGAGGAAGGCGCTGCGCGTGCGGAACTCGATCGCGAGGTCCTTCCGCGCGATCAGCCAGGCCGAGGCGATGAGGCCGGGGGCGCTCATGCGACGAGGGCCCGGTAGGTGTCGGCGTACGCGAGGGGATCGAGCCCCTGGGCGGGCTCATGGCGGACGAAACGTCCCCCCTGCATGATCGCGGCGTGCGTGGCGAGGGCGAGCCCTTCGTGCAGATGGTGCGTGACCACGACGATGGCGGCGCCGGCCTCGCGCCGCTCGCGCAGGAGCGCGGTGAGGGCGCTGGCCCCCTGTTCGTCGAGCCCGGTGTAGGGCTCGTCCGCCAGAAGGACGTCGGGGCCGTGCACGATGGCGCGGGCGATGGCGACGCGCTGCTGCATCCCGCGCGAGAGCTGGCGCACCGGGACATCCGCACGCTCCGCGATGCGGAGCGCGCGCAGCGCGCGATCGGTGGCGCCGTCGGGATCGGGGAGCCCGTAGAGGCGCGCGGTGAACGCGACGTTCTCTCGACCTGTCAGGGCCTCGTAGAGCATCGCGCGGTGCGAGATGAGGCCGATGTGGTGGCGCGCCTCGGGCGCCGGGAGGCGGACCCCGGCGACGCGCGCCTCGCCGGAGGTGGGGGAGAGCAACCCCGCGAGCAGGCGAAGGGTGGTGGTCTTCCCAGCGCCATTCGGGCCGAAGAGCGCCAAGCACTCTCCGGCCCGAAGGGAGCAACTCACGCCGTCGACGGCGCGCCGCCCACCGAACACCCGGACGAGGTGAAGGGCCTCGACGCGCGGCGCCATGCGATCGGGGGGGGAGCCCAGGTCAGGCCTCCCCGGTGATCGCCGTCTCGAGCTCGTCCGCGATGCCAGCGGCGAGGGCGACCGCGCCCGCCAGACTCTCTGGCGAGGCCTGCGTGGCGACCGGCAGGCGATACAGCAGCAGGCTGCCACGGGTCATGAGCCCGCCGCCTCGCTTGGCACTGACCTGCTCGAGCAGCGACCCCATCAGGGCGAAGTTGCCCGCGAGCTCCCCGACGTCGGCGATGAAGCTCACGACGTACCGAAAGGCGTACGCGCCGATGGAATCGACATCACGGGTGATCCATACCGTCTGCGTCCGACCGCTCTCGAGCGGGACGATGATGCGCGCATCCCCATCCTCGTCGATCCGATAGTAGAGCGCGGTGGCATCGAGCAGGGCGCGGAAGTCGGCGGCATGCGGGGTCATGGTTCCTCTCCTCGGGAATATAGCGGGATGCGCGGGGGAGACGACGGCGAGGGGCTCCTCTGGCGCCTCCGCGGCGACGATCGCGACGCGTCCATGGACGTGCGGCACAAGTTATCGTCGCGTGACCGGTACCGCGCCCACATCCCCGGGGGCTCGGCGGACCCTGCCGCACCGTTCCCGTGCGCCGTAGGATTGGTCGCATGTCCGATATCGACGTCCTTCTCACCGAGACGCGGGTCTTCCCGCCTCCTGCGGCCTTCCGTGATGCCGCCCTCGTGCGCGATCGCACCCTGCATGATCGGGCAGCGTCGGACGCGGTGGGCTACTGGGCCGACCAGGCGCGCACCCTGCGCTGGCAACGCGAATGGGATCAGGTGCTCGACTGGACCCCTCCTCATGCGCAGTGGTTCGTCGGTGGCCGACTCAACGTCGCGGAGAACTGTCTCGACCGTCACATCGCCGCGGGCCTCGGGAACAAGGCCGCGATCATCTGGGAAGGCGAACCCGGGGACCAACGCACCCTCACCTATGGGGAGCTCGCGCGCGAGGTGCGATGCTTCGCGAACGTCTTGAAGCACCTTGGCGTGCAGAAGGGGGATCGCGTCGGGATCTATCTCCCGCTCATCCCCGAGGCGGCGATCGCGATGCTCGCCTGCGCGCGGATCGGGGCGATCCACTCCGTCGTCTTCGGTGGCTTCTCGGCGGAGGCGCTGCGCGATCGGATGAACGACGCGCGGGCGAAGGTCGTGATCACCGCCGATGGCGGCTACCGCCGCGGCCAGGTCGTCCCGCTCAAGCGGAACACCGACAAGGCCCTCGCCGAGTGCCCGAGCGTGGCGCACTGTCTCGTGATCCAGCGGCGCGCCGACGGTCCGATCGACGAGGCGCATATCGAGATGGAGGAGGGGCGGGATCACTGGTATCACCGCCTCCGGCATCAGGTCGCCGATGTGTGCCCCCCGGAGGCGATGGATTCCGAGGATGTGCTCTTCATCCTCTACACCTCGGGGACGACGGGGAAGCCGAAGGGGATCGTGCATACGACGGGGGGCTACCTCGTCGGCGCCGCGAGTTCGACGCGGATGGTCTTCGACCTGCGCCCCGATGACGTGTACTGGTGCACCGCCGATGTGGGGTGGATCACGGGCCACACCTATCTCGTCTACGGACCGCTCGCGAACGGCGCGACGATCCTCATGTACGAGGGGGCGCCCGACTGGCCCGAGCGCGATCGCTTCTGGGCGCTCTGCGCGAGACATGGCGTGACGATCCTCTACACCGCGCCGACCGCGATCCGTGCCTTCATGAAGTGGGGGGACGAGCATCCCAAGCGGCACGACCTCTCACGGCTCCGCCTGTTGGGCTCCGTCGGCGAGCCGATCAATCCGGAGGCGTGGATCTGGTATCACGAGGTGATCGGTGGGGGGCGCTGCCCGATCGTCGACACCTGGTGGCAGACGGAGACGGGGTCGATCGTGATCTCCCCGCTCCCGGGGCTCACGGCGACGAAGCCGGGGAGCGCGCAGCAGCCACTCCCCGGATACAGCGCCGAGCTCTTGGATGCGAAGGGGGAGCGGATCGCGACCGGCGGCGGGCTCCTCGCGATCACCACGCCCTGGCCCTCGATGCTCCGCACCCTCTGGGGCGACGACGCGCGCTACGTGCAGACCTACTTCTCGCAGTGGCCGGGACGCCCCGACCTCTACTTCCCGGGCGACGGGGCGAAACGCGATGCCGATGGCGACTTCTGGATCCTCGGGCGCGTGGACGATGTGCTCAACGTCGCGGGCCACCGGATCGGGACGATGGAAGTGGAGTCGGCGCTCGTCGAGCATCCGGCGGTGGCCGAGGCGGCGGTCGTCGGGAAGACCCACGAGATCAAGGGCCAGGCGATCTGCGCCTTCGTGACCCTGCGAGACGGACACGCGGAGTCGATGGCGCTGCGCGACGACCTCCGCGCCTTCGTGGTGCAGAAGATCGGGGCGCTCGCACGGCCCGATGAGCTCCACTTCACCGCCGATCTCCCCAAGACGCGCTCGGGGAAGATCATGCGGCGCCTCCTCCGCGACACGGCGGAGGGGCGCCTCTTGGGCGACGTGACCACGCTCGCCGACCCCACGGTCATGGAGACCCTCAAGGCCCGCTACGCGGACCAGGAGGGGTGAGGGGGCGCCGGACGCGATCGCGCGACCGGCGCCGCGGCGTCAGCGCGCGGCGGTCGTGGCCGCCGCGGAGTCGAGCCGGGCCGTCTCGGTCTCGATATAGAGCCGCATCTGGTCGTAGGTGAGGCTCCCCGGGTAGACCTTGTTCCCGATCTTGAAGGTCGGGGTCGACTGGATGCGGAGCCGCTCCGCCTCGCGCCGATTGGCGGCGATCTGCGGCAGCATCTCCCCGGAGTCGTAGCAGGCGGTGAAGGCCTTCCCGTCGAGGTCGAGCGATTCGGCGAGCTCGATCATGATCTTGCGGACCTTCTTGGGGTCCCGTGCCGCCTGCGAGTTCCACCGCTCCTGCGAGGCGAAGAGCAGGTCGTGCATCACCCAGAACTTGTCCTGCGCATTGGCGCAGTGCGCGGCGTTGTGGGCCGCGACCGCGTTGCGGTGGATGTCGAGCGGGAAGTCCATGAAGCGGAAGCGCATCTGCCCCGAGGCGACGAGGCGGGCCTTGATGTCGGGCGCATGCAGGGTGGCGAAGTAGCCGCACCCGGGGCACTCGAAGTCGGCGAACTCGATCACCTCGACGGGGGCATCAGGGCTCCCGATCACGATCCCACCGGGGGCGACGGACGCCGCCGCCGCAGGGTCGAGGGTGATGACCGGGGTCGGACGCGACCCGAGGTAGCCGAGGAGCACGACGCCGACCACCGCGACCACGGCGAGGAGGGCACCAAAGGACTTGTTCTTGGGCTGCTGCTTCTTCGCCACGGGGGACTCCTGAACGGCGGACGGGAGGAGGGGAACGAGGTCAGGGGATAATCTGTCATCCCGTGCGGGGGGCGGGGTAGGAGTTCGGGCCCGGTTCGGTTATCTTCCGAGGACGGGCCAGATGGTCCGTTCCTCCGACCCCATGACCGGACGAGATGAGCAGACAGCGTACCCGTGGACCGGCAGCCCCGGCCACCCCATCAGCATTCGATCAGGCCCGCGACGAGTTGTTCCAGCATGTCATCAGCTGCGGCGTGATCGGCTCCGAACTGGAGCATCAGAAGGAGTGGTTCGACGAGACCATGAAGTACTTCGCCGAGCGGTATCACGAGCTCGGGAGCCGGCAGATCGCAGACCTCCGCGTGTTGGGCGAGCGCTTCGCGGCGCCGACCAAGCGGCCAGAACCCGCGACCGCCTGATCGACCGATAGACGACGTGACACGAGGCCCCGCGATCCGATGGATCGCGGGGCCTCGTCCATTCCGGCGCCGCCCTCAGCGTCCGACGGGTCGACGGGTTCGGAAGACGACAGCGAGTCGTGCCCCGCCGCCGAGCGCGAGCTCGACGGCCGGGATCGTGCGCCGCGTCCCGAGCGGCCCCTCCACTCCGACCACCACGACGAGGTCCCCGCGCACCGGGTCCCCCGGCGCACATCGGACGGCGAATCCCCCCCCGCCATAGAGCCCGCGAGGGAATTCACCGAAGGGGTCGAAGAGGAAGCGGGAGACCGCCTCGACGCGTTGCACACCGACGACGCCGTCGCCGCGACGCACGATCCCGGCCGCGGCATGGACGCCGACCCGGGCATAGTACCCCGCCCTCACATTGATACCGAGGCCAGCCGCGATTCCCGCGGCCGGGGTCGGCGCCACCTCGATGCGGCGCTCCAGTTGTGGCAGGGCCGCCGAGCGGGTCGAACCGGCGGTCTGCGCGAGGAGACCGGCGGGGGCGAGACCCATCGTGAGGACCCAGCGCGCGAGGTGCCGGGTCGGGCGACGCCTCTGGTGGATGCGCCGGGTCACGACGTGCGGCCGCGGACGATCCCCTCGACGCGGCGCGAGGCATCGAACCAGCGCCGTGCGGCCCCTTGCAGGGTCATCGGCGTCACGCGCCCCAGCGCGTGTGGGTAGCGGGCGACCTCGTCGAGCGTACCGTGCACCCAGGCCTCCGCGATCGCACCGAGCACGGCACTGCCCGAGGCCTGCCGGATCTGCCACGCCCCGACCGCATGGGAACGCGCCCGATCGAGCTCCTCCGCGGTGACGGGCTCCTCCGCGAAGCGCTGGAGCTCGCGGAGGAGTCCCTCGCGCGCCTCGGCCTCGCGATGCGGCGAGGTCGCGATGTACGCGGCGATGGCGCCGGCGCGGAGGCGCGGGATGGGACGCGCGAGCACGGTGTAGGCGAGCGAGCGCTTGTCGCGCAGCTCCTCGAAGAGCCGCCCACCGAGGCCACTCGCGATCCCCGCGAGGAGCTCGGCGTCGAAGCGCGCCTCGTCGGTGCGCGCCGGGCCCGGGAAGAGCATCGCGAGCGCGGTCTGCGCCCGGTCGCGCTGGTCGAGTCGCTGGGTGAAGGCGGCGGGCCACACGGTCGGGGCGATGGCGGGCGCCGGCGCGGCGCGGAGCGCCGCGAATCGCCGCGCGAGGGTGTCGGCGGCCTCCTGCGGGTCGAGGTCCCCGACCACCACGAGGGCCGCCGCCGACGCATGCACGCGCGCCGCATGCCAGGCGGCCACTCGATCGACCGTGGCGCCACGGATCACCGATTCATCGCCCAGCGGGGAGCGGCCATAGGGATGCCCCACCCACGCCGCCTCGCTCGCGAGCCGCATCGGCTGGCGGTACATGTCGTCGCGCAGCGTCCCGAGCGCGGCGAGCGCGACCGCACGCTCCGCCTCGAGGCCGTCCTCGGGGTAGGTCGGCGCGAGGACCACATCGGCGAGGAGCTCCGCCGCGTCGGCGAAGGCGCGGGTCGACACCCCCATCGTCCACTCGAAGACCTCGCTCCCCACCCCGACCGCCGGCACCCCACCGAATCGCTCCGCATCCTCGGCGATCCGTGCGGCGGAGCGACGCGCGGTGCCGCGCAGCGCCGTGCGCGCCATGAGGGTGGTGAGCCCCGACTCGTCAGGGCGCTCCTCGACCGCCCCACCGGGGATCACGACGCCGAGGTGGACGAGGGAGGCCCCCGGCCGACGCTGCACGAGGATCGGGACATCGTGCGCGGTGCGGAAGGCGTGGATGCCATCGACGACGCGCTCGCGCCGTGCGCCGTCGCCGACGATGGCGGGCGCGGCGAGGGGCGTGCCCATCGGATCGATCGGCGCGGGACGCGCCGCGCCCAGCATCGCGCGGACGGCGTCGGGGTCCGTGCCCAACGGCGCGGTGCCGCGTGGGCGATAGGCGAGCACCGTCGCCTGCTCGGGATCGAGCCAGCGCTTCGCGACGGCGGTCAGTCGGGCCGCATCGACGCGCAGCAACGCGTCGTGATGCGAGACGCCCTGTCGCCAATCCCCGAGGAGCTCCCACGCGCCGAGGAAGTTGGCCTGGCCCTCGGGGGACTCGAAGCGTCGGAGCGCCTGCGCGTCGACGATGGCCCGCGCGCGATCGACCTCTGCCGCGGTGATCTCGCCCGCGCGCACCCGTCGCACCTGATCCCAGATCGCGCCCGCCGCCTCACGCATCGTCTCGGGCCGCGTCCCAGCATGGATGACGAAGACCCCGAGCTCGGTGGGGGTGTAGTCATAGGCGGTGACACTCGAGGCGAGGCGACGATCCCGCACCGCGCGCGCCAGGCGTGAGGCGCGGCCGACGCCCAGGACGGTGGCGAGGATGTCGAGCGCTGGGGTGTCGGGATGTTCGAGCGGCGGGGTGCGCCACCCCACGAGCAGCTCGGTCTGCGCGATGTCCCCTTCCCACTCGCGGCACCGGAAGCCGGCGGGGGCGCGCTCCTGCGGGCTCAGCGTGCGCCCGACCGGCGCATCGGGGAGATGCCCGTAGTGCTGTGCGGCGAGGGCGAGCGCCTCGTCGGGGTCGATGTCGCCGACGATCGCGAGGACGGTGTTGGACGGCCGATAGAAGCGCGTGTAGAACGCGTGGAGGCGATCGCGCGTGAGCGTACGGAGGCCATCCTCCCGCCCCATGCGCCACCGGCGGATGCGATGCCGATCGTGCAGCACCTCGAAGAGGGTCTCCACCGCGAGGGCCGACGGGGTATCGGCCTTCCGCTTGGTCTCCTCGATGATGACCTCGAGCTCGCGCGCGAGCTCCCCGGCATCGAGCACGCTGTTCGCGTAGGCATCGGCCTGCACGGCGAGCCCCGCGGCGAACCCCTCCGAGGGGAGCACGACGTAGTAGTGCGTGTGATCGTAGATCGTCCCGGCGTTGAGATAGCCACCGGCGGCCTTGGTCTCGCGCGCGATCTCCCCCACCCCGCGCGTCGACGTCCCCTTGAAGTACATGTGTTCGAGCACATGGGCGATCCCGACCACATCATCGGGTTCGTCGAAGTACCCCGCCTTCACCCAGGTGACGATGGCGACGACGGGAGCGGTACGATCCTGACGGACGAGGACGCGCAGCCCATTGCCGAGCCGGACGCGCCGGACGGAGGTCGGGGGGAGGATGCCGTCGAGCGCGCTCAGCGGAGGATGCGGAGGAGGCCAGCATCAGCGCTGGCGCGGAGGAAGCTCTCCGCATCGCGCGTGGGGATGAGGACCCCGGTGAGGGCGAAGCCACGACGGGCCTCCCCCTGCATGAACTCCTCGACGGAGCGATGGGCGCCCCCGATGGTGGCATCGCGCATCGATGCGACGATCTCCTCCCAGGTCCCCTCGAACCGCCGGCCATCGCGCGCGACCACCTCATGCCGCTCCGGGGCGCGCTTCGCCTCGGCGGCCTCGGCGAGCATCGCGCCAAAGAGTTCGAGCTGCTGGCGCGCCTCCTCCTCCGCCCGATCCGAGGCACGCGACTCGATCTCGGCGAGCATCTCGTCCAAGGGATCGGTGGAGGGGGCGAGCTCGGCGAGCCGCTCCTCCCAGATGCGCAGCGAGGGATCCCCATCGGCCAGACGGAGGTGCGACTTCTTGAGCTCCATCAGCCGCCAGATCCCGAGTTCGTCCCAGTGATCCTCGGGCTTCGTGCGCTCGAACTGGAAGAGCGCCGCCTCGAACTCCTCGCGATCGTAGTGGAGGTTCGCGAGGTAGATGCGGGCCTCGGTGTGCTCGGGGTCGATCTGCAGCGCGCGCTTCAGGGTCTCGATCGCTGCCGTATCCTCGCCAAGGCGGTGCTCCACATAGCCGACCATGGCGATCGCCTCGGCATGGTCGGGGACCTGTCGGATGGCGATCGCGAAGAACTCCTTCGCTTCCGCGACGAGCCCATCGCGGAAGAGGGTGCGCCCCACCTGGAGCATCAGCTCGATGTCGTCAGAGTAGCCGAGCTCGAGGATGCGATTGAACGCCTTGAGCGCCTGCGGGGTCTGTCCGAAGCGCAACAAGGTCTCGCCGAGGCCGGCGAGGGCATCCTCATGTTCCGGATCGAGGACGAGCGCCTCCTCGAACGCCTTGCGTGCCCACGCGAACTCATCGCGCGCGAGACGGGCATAGCCGACGCCCACATGCAGCTCGACGGAGGTGGGGTAGAGGCCCAGGCCCTCACGGAGCGTGGTGAGTGCCGCCTCGTAGTTCCCCTCGTTGTAGAGCTGGTGCGCGCGCTCGTCGTACTCTTCGGAGCTCAGGAACGGCGTGGGCATCGGGGGAATGACCTCCGGCGCAGGGGTTGCCCAATCATACCACCCAGCCCCGTAGGGCGATACCGGTCGATCGGACGCGAAACGCGCGGCGCGTCATCGTGTCGCACCGAGCGCCACCGCGATCTCGGCGGCGAGGGCCGCGTTCGCCTCGAGCAACGCGAGATTGGCCGCGAGGGAGCGCCCCGCGGTCGCGCGCTCGACCGCGGCGAGGAGGAAGGGGGTCACGGTCGCACCCCGTACACCGACGGTCCGTGCCTCGACCAACGCCTGCGCGACCGCCTGCTCCACGACCTCGGCCTCCAGCGCCGCATCGGCCGGCGGGGGCTGCACGACGAGGAGCGCGCTCCGGCGCCCGAGGGCCCGCGACGCGCGGAAGATCGCGGCGATCTCCGCCGCCTCATCGATGCGCTGCGGCACACGGAGCCCGGTGTGCGCGGTGAAGAACCCCGGGAACTCGTCGGTCCGGTAGCCGAGGACGGTGACGCCGTAGCTGTCGAGCCGCTCGAGGGTCCCCGGGAGATCGAGGATCGATTTCGCACCGGCACAGACGGTGATCACGGGCGCGGTGGCAAGCTCCATGAGATCCGCCGACTCATCGTAGGCGGGTTCGCGATGCACCCCGCCGATCCCACCGGTGGCGAAGACCTCGAGACCGGCGGCGGCGGCCAAGGTGAGTGACGCCGCGACGGTGGTCGCGCCGTCGCGACCGCGCACCATCGCGGGGGCGAGGTCGCGCGAGGAGAGCTTCGTGACCCCATCGCGCGCGAGGAACCGCTCCAGATCGTCCCCGCCGAGCCCGATGGTCGGGACCCCTCGCACCACGGCGGTGATCGCCGGGACCGCCCCGCGCGCGACGATCGCGGCGCGCATGCGTGCCTCGGCCTCGCGGTTGGCGGGGATCGGGAGCCCCTGCGCCAGGACCGAGCTCTCCAGGGTGACGAGCGGTCGACCGGCGGCGCAGGCATCCGCGACCTCGGCGCCGCAGGTGATCGGATGTGGCACGCCGGGGACGGTCCCGCTCACGTCACCGTCGGGCGGGACCCCGCGAAGCGCTGCCATGCCCCGGTCGCGAGGATGTCGTCGATCTCCCCGATCACCCGCTCGACCTCGTCATCGGTGGTGTAGAAGTGCGGGGCGATGCGGATCCCCGCCCCTGGGCGGAAGTCGATCACCACCTCGCGCGCGAGTAGCGCCTGCGCGACCTCGGCGGCGTGCGGGACATCGACCGCCACCGTGCCGCCGCGCGTCTCTGGATCGCGGGGGGCGCGCACCGTGTAGCCGCGCGCATCGGCGAGCGCGATCAGGCGCGCCGTCTGCCGCATGCTCTTGGCGCGGATGTTCGTCATCCCCGCCTCGACGAGGATCCGTGGCCCCTCGCGATTCGCGTAGAGCGCGGGGACCACCGGGGTCCCACCAAGCCAGCGCTGGATCCCGCCGGCATAGGTCATCGTGTCCTCGAAGCCGAAGGGGCGCGCATGCGCCTGCCACCCGGTGAGCGCGGGGGCGAAGCGCTCGCTCGCGCTCGGTGAGGCATAGAGAAAACACCCCCCGGGGCCACCGCAGCACCACTTGAGGACCCCCCCGGTGAGGAAGTCGGCCCCGATCGCGTGCACATCGACGGGGATCACGCCCACGGAGTGGTAGGCGTCGAACGAGACGACCGCCCCCATCGCGTGCGCATGCGCGGTGAGGCGCTGCGCATCGAGGATGTGCGCCGAGCGGAAGGCGACGTGCGAGACCGCGACCAGCGCGGTGCGCTCGTCGATCGCGGCGTGGAGCGCCTCCTGATCGAGGGTGATCCCATCCGCGCTCGGGACGACGACGACACGGGCGCCGAGCTTGGGGGCGAGCGATTCGATGGCGTAGCGCACGCTCGGGAAATCGAGCGCGGTCATGACGACGGTGTCGCGCCCCGAGCGGAAATCCATCGCCGAGAGGATCGCGGCCTGGGCGAGGGTGACGGTGGGCGCCATCGCGACCTCGTGCGGGGCGGCGCCGAGGAGCGGGGCGACGATGTCCCCCACGGTCAGCGGGGTCGTCCACCACTCCTTCGCCCACGCTTGCACCCCCCATTCATCCCAGAGCTCGGCGTAGCGTGCGAGCTGCGCGGGGACGGTCTTCGGCATCGCCCCCAACGAGTGGGAGACGAGATAGGTGCGCCGCGCGAGGATCGGGAAGGTGTCGCGGAAGCGGAGGAGGGTGTCGGTCATGCTGCCAATGTATCGGGTTCGGCGTGCGCCTCCTCCCACCGGGTCAGGGCGCGGTAGGCGAGGGGGAGGACGAAGAGGGTGAGGAGGGTCGAGGTGATGAGCCCCCCGATCACCACGCTGGCGAGGGGGCGCTGCACCTCCGAGCCCGGACTGCTCGAGAGCGCCATCGGGACGAAGCCCAAGCTCGCGACGAGGGCGGTCATGAGGACGGGGCGGAGCCGATCCTTCGCCCCCTCGCGGACCGCGGTGTCGAGATCGCGTCCTTGGTCCCGTAGATGATTCAGGTGCTCGACCAGCACCACGCCATTGAGCACCGCGATCCCGAAGAGGGCGATGAACCCGATGCTCGCTGAGAGGTTGAGATTGAGGTCGCGGAGCCAGAGCGCCGCCACGCCGCCGACCAGGGCGAAGGGGACGTTGAGGAGGACGAGCCCCGCCTGCGTCACGGAGTTGAAGGAGAGGAAGAGGAGGAGATAGATGAGGGCCAGCGCCGCCGGCACGACGAGGACGAGTCGACCGAGGGCACGCTGCTGATTCTCGTACTGCCCCCCCCACTCGAGGAAGACCCCGGTGGGGAGGGTGATCTGTGCCGCGACCTTCGCGCGGACCTCCTCGACGAAGCTCCCGAGATCGCGGCCGCGGACGTTCGCCATGACGAGGGTGCGGCGCTGCGCATCCTCGTGGGCGATGAGTTCCGGGCCCATCACGGTGCTGAGGCGCGCGAGCGAGCCGAGGGGGACGAGCCCCCCGGTGGCGGTGCGCACGGTGATGCGGCGCAGCGCTTCGAGATCGGCCCACTCGGTGTTCGCGAGGCGGACGGCGACACCGATGCGCCGCGGCCCTTCCACGAGTTCGGTGGCGATGCGGCGACCGGTGGCATGGTCGAGCGCCGCCTCCACGTCCGCGACGGAGAGCCCGAAGCGGGCGAGGGCGGCGCGATCGATGTCGATCCGATACTGCCCGCTCCCGTCCGCGATCTCGACCGAGACATCGGCCGCGCCGTCCACCGTGGCGACGATCGCGCGGATCCGCTCACCGAGCGCCTCATTCATCGCGCGATCCGGCCCGACGACCTTGATCCCCAGATCGGTGCGGATCCCGCTCTCGGCCTCGTCGAGGCGCATCGCGAGGGGCTGCGTGAAGGCCATCTCGAGTCCGGGGATATCGGCGAGCGCCGAGTCGAAGACCGCGACGAGCCCTTCGCGATCCTCGGCGGAGACCCACGCGTCCTGCGGCGTGAGGATCACGTAGGTGTCGCCCTCGAAGATCCCCATCGCCTCGGTGGCGAGGTCGGGGCGCCCTTCCTTGGTGACGACCGTGACGACCTCAGGGAACCGCAGGAGCCGACGCTCGACCACGGCGGAGAGGCGTGTCGCCTCGTCGAGGGAGACACTGGGCAGCCGCCGGGTGGTGATGAGGATGTTCCCCTCGTCGAGCTTGGGCATGAACTCGGTCCCGATCCAGGCGAAGGAGCCGAGGGCGATGACGAAGAGGAGGGTCGCCCCGCCGACCACCGGGCGGCTGTGCGCGAAGACCCACTCGAGCCCGCGACCGTAGGCCGCCTTCACCCGATCGAAGCGCGTGTTGGGCTTCTGCCGTGCCTGGCGTAACAGGAGATGCGAGACGGTCGGGACGTAGGTGAGCGCCAACAGCAGCGACCCGAGCACCGCCGTGACGACGGTGAAGGCCATCGGCTTGAACATCCGTCCTTCCATCCCGTCGAGCGCGAAGAGCGGGATGTAGACGGCCACGATGATCGCGATCCCGAAGAGGATCGGACGCCCGACCTCGACCGCCGCATCGAGGAAGAGGCGGTCACGGTCCCCCTCCCGTCCCTCTTCGAGGCGGCGGATGAAGTTCTCCACCATCACGACCGAGGCATCGACGATGAGCCCGAAGTCGAGCGCACCGAGACTCATGAGGTTCGCCGAGTACCCGAAGAGGGACATCCCGGCGAAGGCGATGAGCATCGAGAGGGGGATGACCGAGGCGACGATCAACGAGGCACGGACATTCCCCAGGAAGAGGAAGAGGACCGCGATGACGAGGAGGCCGCCCTCGATGAGATTCTTCGCGATCGTCGTGGTCGTCCGGCCGACGAGTTCGGTCTGGTCGTAGAACGGGGTGATCCGCACATGGGCGGGGAGTCCGGCTCGCACCTCGTCCAACCGCTCGCGCACCGCCTGGATCACCCGGCGGGAGTCGGCGCCCTTGAGCTTGAGCACCATCCCCGTCACCACCTCGCCCTTGCCATCCTGCGTGACGGCGCCGTCGCGCGGGAGGGCCCCCATCGTGACGCGCGCGACGTCGCGCACGAGCACCGGCGTCCCGCCCCGCTGCGCGATCACCATCCGTTCGATCTCTTCGAGCGACTCGGCGCGTCCCATCCCACGGAGCGTGAAGCGCTCTCCCGCCGTCTCGATGTACGCCCCACCGAAGGTGCGGTTGTTCGCCTCGAGCGCGGTGTGCACGTCATCGAGGGTGAGCTCGCGCACGGCGAGCTTGGAGGCATCGACCTCGACCTGCACCTGCTCGATGAGGCCGCCCCACGTGTTGACCTCGGAGACCCCCGGAAGGGTGCGGAGCCGCGGCCGGATCGTGTAGTCGTGGAGGGTCTTGAGCTGCGCGAGCGAGAGGGAATCACTCGTCAACGCGTACTGATACAGCTCCCCCATGGGGGTGGAGACGGGCCCGAGCCCCGGTTCGACGCCCGTCGGAAGCCCCCCCTTCGCGTCGGCGAGGCGTTGCCCGACCAAGGTCCGCGCGAAGTAGATGTCGACCTCGTCGGGGAACGACACCATGATGAGGGAGAGCCCCTGCTTGGAGACGGAGCGCACCCCTTCCGCCCCCTGCAGCCCCATCAGCGACGACTCGATCGGATAGGTGACGAGTCGCTCCACGTCCTCCGGCGGCATCCCGGGGACGGCGGTGATCACCTCGACGCGCGTCCCGGTGAGATCGGGGAAGGCATCGAAGGGGATATGGGTCAGCGAGTAGAGCCCCGCCGCGACGAGGGAGAGGACCCCGCCGATGACGAAGAAGCGCTGCTTGAGGACGAAGGCGATCAGCGTGCGCATCAGTGGTGGTCGCCGCCTTCCGTGCTCCGTCGTCTCAGGATCTCGGCCTTCCCGAGCGCGGCCCCGGTCGAGAGCACGGTGTCCCCGATGCCGACGCCACTCAGGATCTCGACCTGCGCCGAGGTGCGACGACCGGCCCGCACCGGGCGCGCCTCGAGGAGGAGCCCGTCACCCACGCGGGAGGCGAGGACCACGACGGTGTCGCCGTCCATGATCTGCAGCGCGGCGGCAGGGATCGCGAGGGTGCGGTCCCCACGACCACCGAGGAGCTGCGCATCGCTCGTCATCTCGGCACGGAGCAGCGACTGCCCCGCCCCCTCGATCGCGGCCCAGACCTGGATGCTCCGGCTGAGCGAATCGACCACCGGCGCGATGCGCTGCACACGCGCGGTGAAGAGGCGATCGGGATAGGCGGGGACGGTGAGCCTGACCTCGACCCCGTTCGCGACGCTCGCCACCGCTTCCTCCGGGAGATGGAGGAGCACGCCGAGGCGGCCCTCGCGGGCGATGGTGAGGAGGGGCTGTCCGACGAGGACCACCTGGCCCGGCTGTGCGGTGCGCCCCGTGATGACGCCATCGAAGGGGGCACGAATGAGGGCGGCGTGCGCATCGACCCCATCGGGGGTGGCTGGGCCGATCAGATGCTCGACGAGGGCCTTGGCCCGCTCGAGGGCGGCGTGCGCACTCTCGCGAGCGGAGGTCGCGGCGACTCGGGCGGCGCGCGCGCGTTCCGCCTCGGCGGGGGAGATGGCGCGCGCGGCGAGCAATCGCTCCGCCCGACCCGCCGCGGCGGCGGCGACGGTGGCGGCGGAATCGGCGGAGGTGGTGGCGGCGCGCGCCGCGATGAGCTGCTCGCGCGCATCCATCACCTCGTGCGAATGGATCTCGGCGAGGATCTGGCCCGCCTGCACCCGATCACCGGGGAAGACGCGCACCGCGAGGACGCGCCCCTCGACGATGCTCCCCATCGGCTGCGTGGCGGCGGGGTCGAGGGCGATGTGCGCGGGGACGTGCCAGGCATCGCGCCATGGCGTCATCTCCACCGCGGCGAGCCCGAACTGCGCGATCGCGACGGCCTCGGCGCCCAGGAGCGCGGTGTCGGCGACGGTCTCGGTGGTCGGCGTCGCCTCGGGGGCGCCCGCGCAGGCGAGGGAGGCGATCGCGGGGAGGAGGATCCAGCGGCGAGCGGTCGAGATCACGGCGTCTCCAGAGCGGGCGCGCCGATGGCGCGTCGGAGGTCAAGGCGAGCGAGGGCGCGGTCGAGGGTGCCGCGCACCTGCGCGGTGCGCGCCTCCGCAGCGGCACGGAAGGCATCGACGAGTTCGACGAGGGAGGCGGCCCCTTCCTGATAGGCCGCCTGGGCGGCGCCGGCGACCAGATCGGCACGGGCGACGAAGCGCGCGTCGAAGTCCCGCGTGCCGGCATCGATCACGCGAGCGGCTTCGAGCGCCGCGTGGACCTCGGTGGTGACGCGGAGCTCGGTCGCGCGGCGCTCCGCCTCGGCGCGGAGCCATTCCCCGGCGGTGCGCTCCCGGTTCCCGGCGTTGGTGTTGAGCAAGGGCGCGGTGAGGGTGACACCGAAGAGACTCGTCTCGAATCCCGCCGTCCCCTTGTAGCCGCCGACCAATCCGACGTCGGGGAGCACGGCGCGGCGCTCGGCGGTGCGACGGCCTTCGGCGATGGCGACGGCGGCGCGCGCCATCGCGAGATCGAGGCGACTCGCCGCCGCGAGGGCGAGCGCGGAGTCGACCTCCGGCAGCGGCGTCAGGGGAGCGATCCCCTCGGCGAGGGTGAGGCGTCGCGGATCGGGTTCGGCGATGCGGGCGGCGAGCTGAGCGCGGGCCTGCGCCGCGGCGGCCTGGGCCTGCGCCGCGACATGGCGCATCCGCTGGGCCTCGAGTCGCATGCGGAGGGCGGTCGCCTCGGCGAGCTCCCCCTCGGCGGCGCGCACCGAGTCGAGCGCGGCGATGCGATCGAGGAGCTCGGCCTGCGCCGTGGCGATGCGGGCCTCCGCGGCGGCGGCCCAGGCCATCCACCAGGCGCGGGCCGCGTCGAAGCCCGCCGCGCGGAGCGTCTCCAGGGAGTCGGCGGTGGCCTGCGTGCGGGTGGCGGTGAGCGCCGATTGGAGGGCGAGGCGGCGCCCGGTGAGGGCGAAGGGGAGCGTCACCTGCGCGAAGTCATCGTACGGGATCGGCGCGCCCTCGTTCTCGCGGCGCAGCTCGACGATCGGGTTCGGACGCTGGGCGTCGGTGCGGGCGCGGCCGACGAGCTCATTCCGGCGGCCGACGGCCATCTGCGCCGCGGGCCCGATGGTGGTGGCGCGGCGGACGGCATCGGCGAGGGAGGTGACGGCCGACGCCTCCGTCTGCGCCTCCACGATGGTCGTGACACTACACCATGCGAGGCCCGCTACGAGAAAGAGGCGCATCGGGGGAATCTACCCGTCCCCGCACCCGTCCCCAACCATCCACCCCTTCGTGTGGCTCCGGGATTCCCGTACGGATGACGGCGCATCGCATAAATTCCTCCCTTATGTCCTCCCACAACTCCTTCTCGAGTCGCGACACCCTCGCCGTCGACGGCCGCTCCTACACCTACTACCGGCTCGGCGCGCTGAGCACCCTCTCGGGGAACACCCTCGCGCGCCTTCCGTTCTCGCTCCGCGTCCTCCTGGAGAATCTCCTCCGCAACGAGGATGGCGGCTTCGTGAAGCGCACCGACATCGAGGCGCTCGCCCGCTGGGATGTCACCACGCCGGTCGACAAGGAGATCGCCTTCCGCACCGCGCGCGTCCTCCTACAGGACTTCACCGGCGTCCCCTGCGTGGTGGACCTGGCGGCGATGCGGGACGCGATCGCGACGCTGGGCGGCGATCCCGCGCGCATCAACCCGCTCCAGCCGGTCGACCTCGTGATCGACCACTCGGTGCAGGTCGACGAGTACGGCACCGAGGCGGCGATGCTCCTCAACACGCAGCTCGAGTACGAGAGGAATGGCGAGCGCTATCAGTTCCTGCGCTGGGGGGGCACCGCGCTCCGCAACTTCCGCGTCGTCCCGCCGGGCACGGGGATCTGCCACCAGGTGAACCTCGAGTACCTCGCGCAGGTCGCCTTCGTCGGCGAGGAGGATGGCACCCCGACCGTCTACTGCGACTCGCTCGTCGGCACTGACTCGCACACCACGATGATCAACGGCCTCGGCGTCCTGGGCTGGGGCGTCGGCGGGATCGAGGCCGAGGCGGCGATGCTCGGCCAGCCCGTCTCGATGCTGATCCCCGAGGTGGTGGGGTTCAAGCTCACGGGCAGGCTCCCGCTCGGCGCGACCGCGACCGACCTCGTGCTCACCTGCACCGAGATGCTCCGCAAGAAGAAGGTCGTCGGCAAGTTCGTCGAGTACTACGGCCCGGGACTCGATGGGCTCGCCCTCGCGGATCGCGCGACGATCGCGAACATGGCGCCGGAGTATGGCGCGACGATGGGCTTCTTCCCGGTGGACGAGGAGACGCTCAAGTATCTCCGTCTCTCGGGACGCAGCGAGCACCAGATCAAACTGGTGGAGGCGTACACCAAGGCGCAGGGACTCTTCCGTACCGCGGCAACCCCCGACCCCGTCTTCACCGACACCCTCGAGCTCGACCTCTCGACGGTCGTCCCCTCGCTCGCCGGCCCGAAGCGGCCGCAGGATCGGATCGCGCTCACGCAGATGAAGGCCAACTACGCCGAGGCGTACAGAGCCGAGCGCGAGCGCCTCGCGGCCGCCAAGAGCACTCCCGCCAACGGCGCCGCCGCGGCGACGATGGTCTCCGAGGGCGGCAGGTCGGTGGACCTCACGCCATCGGCCGTGACGACCACGCATCGCGGGAGCGCGTTCGAGCTCAAGGACGGCGCCGTGGTCATCGCAGCGATCACGAGCTGTACCAACACCTCCAACCCGAGCGTGATGCTCGCGGCGGGGCTCCTCGCGCAGAAGGCGGTCGCGGCGGGGCTCACCTCGAAGCCCTGGGTGAAGACCTCGCTCGCCCCGGGCTCGAAGGTCGTGCGCGACTACTTCGACAAGGCGGGGGTGCAGCCCGCCCTCGACGCCCTCGGCTTCCAGATCGTCGGCTACGGCTGCACCACCTGTATCGGGAACTCGGGACCGCTCCCGGAGACGATCAGTAGGGCGATCGACGACGGGAAGCTCACCGTCGCCGCCGTGCTCTCCGGCAATCGCAACTTCGAAGGGCGCGTGAACCCGCAGACGCGCTTCAACTATCTCGCCTCGCCCCCGCTCGTGGTGGCGTACGCGCTCGCCGGCCGCGCCGACATCGACTTCGAGAAGGAGCCGATCGGCGTCGGAGCGAAGGGCCCCGTCTTCCTGCGCGAGATCTGGCCCACCACGCAGGAGGTGGAGGACACGGTACTGCGCGCGGTGAAGCGCGAGCAGTTCGAGCGGGAGTACGCCGACGTCTTCGGTGGCGACGCCGAGTGGAAGGCGATCGAGGCCCCGACCGGGAGCCGCTATCGCTGGGATGAGGCCTCCACCTACGTGAAGCATCCCCCGTACTTCGAGGGGATGACGATGACCCCGCCGGGGGTCCAGCCGATCGCGAACGCGCGCGTGCTCGGGATGTTCGCGGACTCGATCACCACCGACCACATCTCCCCCGCCGGTTCGATCGCGGAGAAGTCGCCCGCCGGCCAGTGGCTCGCCTCGCTCGGCGTCGCGAAGAAGGACTTCAACTCCTATGGTGCCAGGCGCGGGAACCACGAGGTGATGATGCGCGGCACCTTCGCGAACATCCGCCTCAAGAACGAGCTCACGCCGGGGATGGAGGGGTGGTGGACGCGCACCGCCGAGGGCGCGGAGCCGACCTCGTTCTACGAGGCGTCGATCGCCTATCAGCAGGCCGGCACACCGCTCGTCATCATCGCCGGGAAGGAGTACGGCACCGGCTCCTCACGTGACTGGGCGGCGAAGGGGACGATGCTCCTCGGGGTCCGCGCGGTGATCGCCGAGAGCTTCGAGCGGATCCATCGCTCGAACCTCGTCGGGATGGGGGTGCTCCCACTCGAGTTCGCCGCCGGTGAGACGCGGCAGTCGCTCGGCCTCACCGGATTCGAGACGATGACCATCGAAGGACTCTCCGACACGATGGCGCCGCGCGCGACGCTGACGGTGAAGGCGGTCGGCGCGAAGGGGTCGTTCACCTTCCAGGTGCGGAGCCGGATCGACACCCCGGAGGAGCTCAACTACTACCGGCACGGCGGGATCCTGCAGTACGTGCTGCGCCAGCTCGCCGGTGGGCGGTAGCGCGGTCCGGATCCTCTATAACCCCGCGGCCGGATCGGGCCGCGGCAGCCGGGCGATCGCTGGCATCCGTGCCGCGTTCGCCCGGTTCGGTTTTTCAGATGTTCGCGCGACCGAACGCGCCGGAGATGAGGCGCGGCTCGTCACGGACGCGATCGCCGATGGGATCGAGACGCTGGTGGTGGTCGGCGGGGATGGGACCTTCTCCAACGTCGCGGGGCCGGTCGCCGCGGCGGGGGCCCCGCTCCGCCTCGGACTG